>JACCDW010488884.1_pt1 | contig 49442 bp, 42 predicted proteins | sample 7449781 | NCBI WGS metagenome assembly JACCDW01 (sample SAMN15323449, study PRJNA562643) | freshwater metagenome | isolation source: river surface water | place: USA:Blue River Watershed | collected 2017-08-18
ACATTAGCATTTCGAAGCGAACGGGCTTACCGTGAGGGGCTGTTTTGCGCCTTACAAAAGTTTAAAACTCTTCCCTCGCACACAAGGGATAGATTTGAACATTATACCATAGTTTTCAACAAAGCCCCTAGGCCCTGCCGCGCTCCTGCTCGAGCGCCGCGTGGACGAGCTCTGCTTCCTCGTACCATGCTGATCCATAAGCTCTTATGAGCGGATCCTTCAGAAAACGAAAAACCGGAACCTTGAGCGCCTGGCCCAGGCTGCACGCGGGTTCGCAGACCGACCAGCGGTCGACATTCAGGGCGTCGTAGGCCCGGTACGATGTGACCCGAATGGGGTACAAATGGCAGGACAGGGGCTTCGGCCAATCCACCGCCCCGTCGCGGTAGGCGCGCTCGATGCCGCAGTACGCGGTTTCGCCCTCAAAAACCACGTACGCGCATTCCTTGCCGCCAACCAAGGGGGTAACCCATTCGCCGTCGGTATCGCGCACGTAGTTGCCCTGTTCGGCGAGCGCAGCCAAGCCTTCGGGCCGGAGGTAGGGCGCCACGGCCGGCCCAATTCGGTCCAGCACCGCCAGCTCGTCGTCGCGCAGGGGCGCCCCGGCGTCGCCCGCCACGCAGCAGGCACCTTGGCACTTGCTGAGGTCGCACACAAAGGCCTGCGAAAAAACGTCGTCCGAGGCCAGGGTCGTTCCGATCGAGATCATGCCGCAAAAGTAGCCGCTCCGCCGGCAGCACACTACCTTTGTGCCGTCGTGAATTTTTCGGAAATCCTCAGCGTTACCATGGTCCTGTTTGCGGTGATCGACATCATCGGAAGCATTCCCGTGATTATTTCGCTGCGCAACCGCGTGGGCCACATTCAAAGCGAAAAAGCCACCGTAGCCGCCACGGCCATCATGATTCTTTTTCTCTTCGTTGGCGAAGGAATCCTTCAACTTTTTGGCGTGGACGTGGCCTCCTTTGCCGTGGCCGGTTCGCTGGTCCTGTTCTTCCTCGCCCTCGAAATGATTTTGGGCGTTCGCATATACAAGGAGGCGGAACCCGAGTCCGCCAGCATCGTGCCCATTGCCTTTCCGCTGATTGCCGGAGCGGGCACCCTGACCACCCTGATTTCCATCCGTTCGGAGTACGAAACCGCCAACATCATCGCGGGCATACTGATCAACGCCGTGCTGGTATTTCTCGTGCTGAAAAACACGCACCACCTCGAGCGCTTTTTGGGCAAAAACGGCATCAACGTACTGCGCAAAGTATTTGGAATCATTTTATTAGCCATTTCGGTCAAGTTGTTTGCCACCAATTTGCCCACCCTGTTATCCTAACTCCGCCATGTCCAACTTGAGCCCCGAAGAAGCCTTTAAGCGCGTCATCGCCCACGCCAAAGAGTACGGTTTTATTTTTCAATCCAGCGAACTCTACGATGGGTTGAGCGCAGTCTACGACTACGGTCAAAACGGCGTGCTGCTGAAAAACAACCTGCGCACCTACTGGTGGAAGGCGATGGTCCAGCTTCAGGGCAATGTAGTCGGATTGGATTCCGCCATTTTTATGCACCCTACGGTGTGGAAGGCGAGCGGCCACGTCGACGCCTTCAACGATCCCATGATCGACAACAAGGACAGCAAGAAGCGCTACCGCGCCGACGTGCTGGTCGAGGACTACGCCGAAAAACTCCGCCAAAAGGCCGACAAAGAAGTGGAAAAGGCCAAGGAGCGCTTTGGGGCGTCCTTTGATGAAGCCCTGTACCGAAGCACCAATCCGCGCGTGGTCGAGTACCGAAGCAAGGCCGACGCGGCCCTTACGCGCTTCAACCAAGCGCTTGAGGCGGGTAACTTGAGCGAAGCGCGCCAAGTGATCATCGACGAAAAAATCACCTGCCCGGTGAGCGGAAGCGCCAACTGGACCGAACTGCGCCAGTTCAACCTGATGTTTGCCACCAAAATGGGCTCGGTGGCCGAAGAGGCGAGCGACCTCTACCTGCGCCCCGAAACGGCTCAAGGGATTTTTGTCAACTTCCTGAACGTGCAAAAGACCGGGCGCATGAAGCTGCCCTTCGGGATCGCCCAAACGGGTAAAGCGTTTCGCAACGAAATCGTGGCGCGCCAGTTCATTTTTCGGATGCGCGAGTTCGAGCAGATGGAGATGCAGTACTTCGTCCGCCCCGGCAGTGAAATGGAATGGTACGCCCACTGGAAGGACGCGCGCATGAAGTGGCACCTCGCGCTGGGCCTCGGCGCAGAGCGCTACCGATTCCACGACCACGAGAAGTTGGCCCACTACGCCAACGCCGCAGCCGACATCGAGTTTCAGTTCCCCTTTGGCTTCAAAGAGCTCGAAGGGATTCACTCGCGCACGGACTTTGACCTCCGCCGCCACGAAGAGTACTCGGGCCGCAAGGTGCAGTACTTTGACCCGGAAACCAACGAGTCCTACACCCCCTATGTGGTGGAAACCTCGGTGGGCCTGGATCGCCTGTTCTTGGCTGTGCTGTCGACCGCCTTGGACGAAGAGGTGCTCGAAGACGGCTCAACGCGCACGGTCTTGAGGTTGCCCTATGCCGTGGCGCCCACGCAGGTTGCCATTCTGCCGCTGCTCAAAAAAGATGGGCTCCCCGAGCTCGCCCAGCAGGTATACGATGAGCTGCGCTGGGATTTTCAGGTTGCGGTCGACGAAAAAGACGCGATCGGAAAACGCTACCGCCGCCAAGACGCCGTGGGTACTCCGTACTGCATTACGGTTGACCACCAATCCTTGGAAGACGGGAGCGTCACGCTCCGCGACCGCGACAGCATGAAGCAAATTCGACTGAAAATCAGTGATTTGAAGTCAAACCTGCACGATTCGGTGTCGATGACTTCGCTACTAAAAAAATTGATTTAAGTGTAACCCCTTGCACGACATAAAAATTGCACTACCTTTGCAGTGGATTTCGAAGTCCTAAACAATTAAAAACCAAAACCCAAAATGAAAAAAGTAAGCTTTTTTCTGAGCGCCCTGGCCCTGGTTGCCTTCGCCGCCTGCAACAACGCCGCTGAAGAAGCAGTAGTTGAAGAGACGGTAGACACGACCGTGGTTGAAGAGGTAGTTACTGAAGACACCACCGCTGTAGAAGCTACCGAAGAGGTTGCTGCTGAAGGCGAAGAGGCTGCTGCTGAGTAATTTTTCTCTAGAGCTCTAAAGAGAGAAGCCATCCGGGAGGGTGGCTTTTTTTATTCCCCCTAATCGAGAAACGAGTTACTCGTAACTAGTTGCTAGTTCAACTTCCACGCCCGCTTTGCGCAGGAATTCGACGCCCGAAAGGTCTTTGTATTCTGAGGCGTACACCACCCGGCGAATGCCTGCCTGGTGAATGAGTTTGCTGCACTCGCGGCAGGGTGACATGGTTAAGTACAGCGTCGCCCCGTCGCAGGACTGCGTGGTTGCCGCCACCTTGAGAATGGCGTTGGCCTCCGCGTGGAGCACGTACCACCGCGTGTAGCCCTCCTCGTCTTCGCAAAAATTCTCGAAGCCGCTGGGCGTGCCGTTGTACCCGTCTGAAATAATGCTGCGTCCCTTTACAATTAATGCCCCCACCTGTCGGCGCGTGCAATAGGAAAGCTTGGACCACTCGGCCGCCATCCGCAGGTAGGCTGCGTCGTATTTTGCGGTTTTTGCGTCAGCCATAAGCTACTGAGAGGGATCCTTGTGCCCAGGGCGGGAATCGAACCCGCACTCCAGGGGAACACGAGTTTGAGTCGTGCGCGTCTACCAATTCCGCCACCTGGGCAAGGGAAGGCAAAAGTACACAATAAATTCGTACATTTGCACCCCCTGAAGAAATCTCTGATGCAACCAACGGCTAAACTCTTTGCTGGAACCGCTACCGCCTCACTCGCTCAAGCGATTGCGACGGAGTACGGTGCGCCCATGGGCAAAGTAGCCATGCAGCCCTTCAGCGACGGGGAATACGTGCTGTGGTTTGAGGAATCGGTGCGCGGTCGCCGCGTGTTTTTGATCCAAAGCACGATGCCTTCGGCCGAGAACTTGTTTGAACTGCTGCAAATGATCGACGCCGCCAAACGCGCTTCGGCACGCCACATCACGGCGGTCATTCCCTACTTCGGCTACGCCCGTCAGGACCGCAAGGACAAGCCCCGGGTTCCCATTACCAGCAAGTTGGTAGCCAAGCTGCTCGAAGCAGCCGGCGCCACGCGGGTGATGACGATGGACCTCCACGCCGACCAGATTCAGGGTTTCTTTGAGATTCCGGTCGACCACCTTTACAGCAGCTCGATTTTCATTCCGGACATTGAAGCGCTTGGCCTGGAGAATTTGACCATTGCGTCGCCGGATGTCGGCGGATCCAAGCGCGCTTCAGCCTACGGCAACCAGCTCGGAGCGGACGTCGTGATTTGCTACAAGCAGCGCAAAAAAGCCAACGTGGTCGATAAGATGACCGTGATTGGCGATGTTAAGGACCGCCACGTAATCCTTATGGACGACATGGTGGACACCGCGGGAACCCTGACCAAGGCGGCCGACATGCTCATGGATGAGGGCGCTAAGTCGGTTCGGGCCTACTGCACCCACGGCGTCCTCTCGGGCAACGCCATCGAACGCATTGAAGCCTCTGCGCTCAAAGAACTTGTCATAACCGACACCATACCCCTGAAGCGGAACAGCGACAAAATCCGCACCCTGAGCGTAGCACCCTTATTTGCCGCGGTGATGCGCAAAGTCCAATCCAACGAGTCCATCAGCGACCACTTTTTGTTCTAAACCTCGATTTCTTTAGCCATGCAATCCGTAACCCTCCAAGGCACCGTCCGCACCGATTTGGGCACCAAGTACGCCAAGCAGCTCCGCGAACAAGGCCACGTTCCCTGCGTGATGTACGGAGGTGAGCAGCCCGTTCACTTCTACGCTCCGACCCTCGCATTCCGCGACCTGGTTTACACCGCCGAAGCGCGCATGGCGTCCATCGAACTCAACGGCAAAACCTACCAAGCCGTAATTCAAGACATGCAGTTCCACGTGCTCAACGATGCGTTGACCCACGTTGACTTCATTCAAGTTCTTGACGGAAAGCCGGTAACCATTCAGGTTCCGATGATCCTGACCGGTAACGCTCGCGGTGTACGCAGCGGCGGTAAGATGAAGTTTTCCCTGCGCAACCTCAAGGTTAAGGGCCTGATCAACGACCTTCCCTCGTCGATTGAGCACGACATCACCGAACTGCGTATTGGTCAAGCCATCCGGGTTTCGGACATCAAGGCCGGCAAGCCCTACGAAATCCTCAACGCCGACAACGCCGTAGTCGTTTCGATTGCCATGTCGCGTAACGCCGTGGCCGATACCGACGACGAGGTCGCCGAAGAAGCGGCTCCTGCCGAGGCCAGCGCGGAATAAATGAAAAAGTTCCTCGTGGTGGGGCTGGGTAATCCGGGCAGCGAGTATGCCCGTACCCGCCACAACATTGGGTTCGACCTACTGGACGCCTGGGCTTCGGCCCACTCGGCGTCCTTTTCTGTTTCGCGCCTGGGCGATCGCGCGCAGTTTAGCATCAAGGGCCGCACGGTGGTGCTGATCAAACCCAGCACCTTCATGAACCTTAGCGGCAAGGCGGTTCGGTACTGGATGGAGGAGGAGAAAATTCCGCTTGAAAACCTGGTGGTAGTGGTCGACGAGCTCGCGCTGCCCGTGGGCCACGTGCGCCTCAAACTCAAGGGTTCCGACGGCGGACACAACGGCCTCAAAGACATTCAGGCGACGCTTGGACGCCAGGACTACGCTCGGCAGCGCATTGGGATCGGGCAGCACTTCCCCAAAGGCCACCAGGTTGACTTTGTCCTCGGGCGCTGGACGCCCGAAGAGCTGGAGTTCCTGAACCCGGGGGTGGAGCGGGCCATCAAGCAGCTTGAAGCCTTTATGTTGGCGGGTCCCAGCATGGCGATGACGCAGTACAATCAGTAGTCCGTCCCATTCGGGCAAAAACAGCCTTTTTTGGGTATTTTGAAACGGAATACCCAAGTAATTTCGCGCCATGAAATTTTGGATTTGGGCATTTTTAGTTATCGGAACCGCGCTGGGAATGCAGGGCCAGGCACAGTTTAGGGGCCAAATTGTATTTACCCAGGGCGGAGCCAAGGCCGCAGCAGGCTGGAACGTGGTCCTCACGACCAGTCCGAACATCCAGGAATTTCGAACCACAACCGACGCCGAAGGACGATTTTCCTTCACCAACCTGCCTTCGGGGCTGGCCAACCTGACGGTGACCGGCGACGAGGGATTGTACGTGAAAACCGTGCACGAACTTTGGATCAACGCGGTAAAGCCCAACGAACTGCTCATCGAAATCGAAGCAATTCAAAGCCTGGGCGAGGCGGTGGTCACGGCCGATGCCTTCCGCAGCACCAGCGAATCGCCGCTGAGCATTAAGTCCATTGGATGGGCCGAAATGCAGCGCATGCCGGGTGCGGTCCTCGACCTTTCCAAAGTCATTCAATCCTTTCCCGGAATTCTGCCCAAACCGAGCTTCGGCTACGCCATTTCGCTGCGGGGCGGGGCGCCGTCCGAAAACGGATACCGGTTTGACGGCATTGACGTGCCCACCATCAACCACTTTTCGATTCAGGGAGCGAGCGGCGGTGCGGTGAGCCTGATCAACCTGGACCACGTCCAAAACACCGAACTCCAGACGGGTGCCTTTGCCAGCAACTTCGGCAACGTCCTCAGCGGAACCCTTTCGATGGAAGGCCGAAACGGACGCTCGGACCGCTTGGGGCTTCGCCTGAGCTTGGGTCAAACCGACTACGGAGCGACGCTCGAGGGTCCGCTCGGGAAGAAAACGCGCTTCACCGCCAGCGCGCGCAACTCGTTCAGCCAGTACTACTTCCGACTGTTTAAGATTCCGGTTTTGCCCGCCTACCAAGACGCCCAAGTCAGGGTGCACCACCAAATCGACGCGCGCCGCGACCTGACGCTGTTGGCCATTGGCGGTTGGGATCGCTACACCCTTTACCCAGCGGACACCAACGCATCGGACGCCCTACTGTACAACGTCGGCTACATCCCCGAAGGCACGCAGCGCACCGAAGTGGGCGGATTGCGCTACCGCAGCTTCGACGAGCGCGGACAGTGGTCTGCCGTAGTCAGCCAAGACCGCATCGCCAATAAGGCCGCCAAGTTCAACGGGAATTCGTGCCTCGTGGCCGACCGACAGCTGCGCTACGACGCCGGCGAAACCAACCAACGACTGCGCGTGGAACGCCGCCAAAATCCAAGCGCCCACGGCGGATACGCGAGCTACGGTGCCAGCCTGGAACGCCGAGCCTACCACCTGGACATGTGGAATGTTCGGTGGACCGGAACCCAAATAGATACCGTCACCTTGGCCGACACCGCGGCCTTCGCGACCGGCGCCGTGTTCGGATCCTGGGTACAGCCGCTGGGCGCCCGATGGACGGCTACCTTGGGACTCCGCGCCGATGCGGCGAGCCTGTCCGCGTCTACGGCCAATCCGCTTCACAACCTGTCGCCCCGACTCGCACTGCGCTACCTGCTGGGCGCGCACTGGACCGCCAACGCCAACGTCGGTCAGTACAGCCAGCTTCCGCCGGCCATTATCCAAGTTGCGAACTCCGCCCAAGGCCGTCGCGACGACCTCGCCAGTGCCTTGGTGCAGCAGATTGCGGGCGGCGTAGAGTACCAAAACGGCCAGACCTACCGCGTGAGCATCGAAGGCTACTACAAGGGCTACCGCCGCTACCCCTTCCTGGTTCAGGATCAAATCAGCTACGCCAACGCCATTGGGGCCTACGTCGCCGTCGGGGACCAAGCTTCCACCCCAACGAGCACGGGGCGGGCCTACGGCCTCGAGGTCTTTCTTCAGCAAAAGCTCAAGGGCAAGTACTGGTGGATGGCGTCCTACCACTACGGCAAGTCGGAATTCCAGACGCGCAACGCCGAATGGGCCCCGTCGGTATGGGACAGCCGCCACAGCGGTTCGGTTACGGCCGGACGCGTATGGGGCAAGGGCTGGCAGGCGGGCATTAAGGCGCGCTACTCCAGCGGAACGCCCTTTACGCCCTTTGATGCCGCCACTTCCGCGCTGCGCGGCAACTGGGACGTACTCCAGCGCGGCGTCTTTGATTACGGCCGGGTGAACAGCGAGCGCCTCGCCAGCTTTAGCCAAATCGACTTCCGCATCGACAAGGTGACGGCGCGCAAAAACCACAGCATTACGTGGTACCTCGACCTGCAAAATTTGGGATCCAACGACTACCCGCTCATGCCCTACCTGAGTGTGGTGCGCGACGCGCAGAGCAAGCAGCCGATCGTTGACCCCAACGACCCGAACCGCTACCAAATGCAGTTGCTTCGCAGCGACACCGGGCGGACGCTGCCCACCCTCGGGTTTATTCTCGAATTTTAGCAGCCGACTTAGTCGACCCCATCGCCCTTGAACGGCGAACGGAGTTCGTAGGTGGGCAACCGCAGCATCCACCGGCGGTAGCCGGCTACCAGCCAGCGCATCCAACTGCAGGTAGTAACGAACACAAAGCTGTTTTCAACGGGCCGCGCGCCCAAGGTGCTCTTGATCTCGGTGGCGGTCCGGCCCATGTTGACCCGCGCCACCCCCAGGCTGATGCCCAAGGCCACGACGTCCATCATGCTTCGCTGGTAAAATTGGGTTTCGCGCGCAAACTCCGGCTCAAAACCCATGTGCAGTGCGTACAGCGTATCGCCTTCGTGAAGCGCCGTAATGAAGCCAACCCATTGACCGTTGCTTCGGTACCCAAAGACGTGAAAATCCTCGCCGTACACGCGCTTGAAGGTGGCCAAGAGCTCCCGCAAATTCTCCGGGAGGGCGATAACCTTGTCGGCTAGGGTTTTGCCCAGGAGCTCCGCCGCCCACGTCAGCCATTCCGCATCGGGCCAGTTGGTGCAGGACTGCTGTTCGCAATGGGCCGAAAGCGTCATGGCCCGCTTTGCGCGCGTTCGATACTTGGTTTTCATGGCCGCGAGGTAGCCGTCAAAGGAAGACCAAGCGGGATCCAGCTCAAGCACCATAAAGGGCTCGGCCGGAACCGTTACCCCATCCCGGATGCGCGGATTGCCCAGCACGTTGGCTGCGACCGCCGAATAGCCCTTGGGCCAAATGGGGATCTGTGCCGCACCTCGGGTCGAATCCAATTCCGCCAAAATGAGGCCTGGAGCGCCCGCATGCCCCAAGGTCCGCACGCCGCCGTGTTCCAGAAGCCGCGAAGCCAGCTGAAGCAATACCCGGTGCACGTACTTGCCCGTGGGCCGGTGAAGCGATACAAACGAGTGGGGAATGGTCTGGCCGTTGACGCGCAGCATGCCTGCGTAGCCCGGAAGCTGCTGAATAAGTTGGTTCAAACGCACACCACTCCTAACCGGAGCCGACGGCAAAGGTTCGGAGGCCGTCACGCCCACAGCGCCAAATCAATGGATTCCGGATAGCGCGCGGCCAATTCCACATTGGATTCCGCGAAAAGTGGCTTCAGCGCCTTGGTTTCGGCCTTAAGGGCCGCGTCGGCGGTGGGACGCCCCGCGCCGTTGAGCTTTAGGTAGAGCGGCAGCAGCACGTCCTGAACCGCGAGGGGAATCATGGACTGCAGGCGCAAGCCCAGGCGATGCAGGCCCTTGCTGCGGATCGCCAGCGTTTCGTTGCGCACCGCAAAATCGTAGCTGCTATAAAACTCGGAGTCGATGCCCAAGCGCAGGGCCAGCGATTTCATGGCGGCCTGCGGATCGCGCATCACCTGCTCAAATTGCCAAATCACCAAATTTTCACGGCCCAAAGCCGCTTCCCACGAACGCAGGTAGCGGACGTAGTGGCCGTGGTCGAGAATGTGGGGCTCCTTGAGGTAGTCCGCAAAACTCCCGCTCACCCTCCCCGTGCGGTGGGTTTCGAATAAAAACTGGCTTTGGGTACGGGCAGCGGGCTCGCGCAAAATGAACAAAACCGTCGGTTTTTCGGGCAGCGAAGCCAAACCTTCCCAGGCCGTGGAATAGTAGATGTAGGGCGCCGTGGCCTCAAATCGGACCTTAGCGTGGGCCGTGTGCGCAAAAAGGGAGGCGTAGGCCTCCGCACCGTGCTCCAGGGCGTTGCACCGGGCGTTGAAGCGGTTCACCTCGGGTGCCCAAAAAAACGTTTCTTTTTCGCGGCTTGACGCCACTTCGGGGTGAGCCGCAAGCCAGAAAAAGAGGCTGCTCGTGCCGCACTTGGGGGCGCCGGCTACGACCAAATTGGGATGCACGGGGGATTTCACGGCGCAAAGGTAGCCCCAGGGTGCAACCTTTAGCCCAGATGCCGCATCTTTACGGCAAACTACACCCCAATGCTACGGACCTTGACCCTCACCCTTCTCGCCGCAACCCTTTCCGCAACTGCCCAAGTCCGCTGGGATACCGAAATCGGCCTCCGAACCCCACCCCCCACAGGCGGAATGTTTGGCACCTTTGTGAACTACCAAATTTTGGTCAAGGCCAGTCCCCGAAAGGCCTTGGGCGAACCCGGAACCGGCCGCTACGCCCTGCGCTTCCGCACGTGGCAGAACGCGCTGAACTTTTCGCACAGCGAGTCCAATCCCAACTTTTGGATGAACGCCAACGGAATGCTCGGTTTTGAGCGCATTAATCGCCCTAAGCGCGCACTTTCAGGCTATTGGGGTGCCGAACTCGGCGGAAGCATGGGGGCCTACGCCAGCTCCAGTGGGGACTATTTTTATGGCGGACCTTGCGCAAGCCTGATTTACGGCATTCGCTACCGCGTTAAGCCACGTTGGACCCTCGCCGTTGAAGTTGCCCCAACCGCTTCGCTGTGGTACACCAAAACCAACGGAACCTGGCAAAGCCCGGCAACCCAGGTTAGCCTTTCGGGGCAATCCCTCGGTTTGAGCTGCGTGTACCGGCTTTAAGCCTACTCCACCGTCACGCTCTTCGCCAGATTCCGCGGCTGATCCACATTACAGCCGCGCAGCACGGCGACGTGGTAGCTCAGCAGCTGAAGAGGTACCGTGGTCAAAAGCGGCGACAGCGCTTCGTCGGTAGTCGGAATGGCAATGAGCTCGTCGCTGACCGAGGCGATGGCCTCGCTGCCCTCGCCGGTGATGGCGTAGATGCGTCCTTTTCGGGCCTTCACCTCTTGCACGTTGCTCACAAGCTTCTCATAAAGCTCCCCAAACGGCGCGATAACCACGACGGGCATGTGTTCGTCGATTAGCGCAATCGGTCCGTGCTTCATCTCGGCCGCCGGGTAGCCCTCGGCGTGGATGTAGCTGATTTCCTTGAGTTTTAGGGCGCCCTCTAAGGCCACGGGGAAGTTGTATCCGCGGCCCAAAAACAACGCATTCGTTGCCGACACCATGGTTTTCGCGATTTCGTGAATCTTTGCGTCGAGCTTCAGCACCGTTTCGATTTTGGCGGGAATCCCTTGAAGCTCGTGAGCCAGTTCTGCGGCGCGTTCTGCCGAGAGCACGCCCTTTTTCTGCCCCAGCCACATGGCAATTAGGGTAAACACGGTAACCTGGGCGGTAAAGGCCTTGGTTGAGGCCACGCCGATTTCGGGGCCCGCGTGGGTATAGGCTCCCGCGTGGGTTTCTCGGGCGATGGACGAACCTACCACGTTGCAGATTCCAAACACCGTGGCCCCGTTGGCCTTGGCCATTTTTATGGCCGCCAGGGTGTCGGCGGTTTCGCCGGACTGCGACACGGCAATCACCACGTCGTTCGGACCAATAATGGGGTTGCGGTAGCGGAACTCGCTGCCGTATTCAACCTCAACGGGAACGCGGGCGAGGTCCTCAATCAGGTATTCACCGACGAGGCCTGCGTGCCAGGACGTTCCGCACCCAATGACCAAAATGCGCTGCGCAGCCAAGAGCTTGTCGCTCACGGCGTCAAGCCCCGCCATCTTGACTTCACCTGTTTGGAAATTGAGGCGTCCGCGCACCGTATCCATGATGGACTTGGGCTGCTCGAAGATTTCCTTGATCATGAAGTGATCAAATCCGCCCTTTTCAATGGCCGCAAGGTCCAGCTGCAGTTGATGGATGACGCTGTCGACAGGAAGGTCGTTGGCAATCTTGCGCACCACTACGCCGCTTCGCTGCACCACCGCCATTTCACCGTCTTCGAGGTAAATGACTTTTTTGGTCGAATCAATGAAGGGCGTCGCGTCGCTTCCCACAAAAAACTCGTTGTCACCCAAACCCAAAACCAGGGGCGAACCAAGGCGTCCCACCACCATTTGGTCGGGCTCGTCGGTGCTCAGCACCGCAATGGCGTAGGCTCCGACCACTTCATTCAGGGCGAGCCGCACTGCCTGCTGCAGGTTAACCTGTTCCTCGTTTTGAATGAACTCAATGAAGTTGACCAGGACTTCGGTATCGGTGTCGCTCGCGAAGGTGTAGCCCTTGGTCGCGAGCAGCTCCTTTAGCTGGGCGTAGTTCTCGATGATGCCGTTGTGCACAATCACCAATCGGCCGGAGTTGGATCGGTGCGGGTGGGCGTTGCGGTCGCTTGGGGCTCCGTGTGTGGCCCAACGCGTGTGGCCAATGCCCAGGGTTGCGTGCGGACGCTTCGCGTCGGCTACGGCCTCTAGGGCCGAGACCTTGCCCATTTTTTTAAATACCTCCAGGCCGCCGTTCATCAAAGCCACGCCCGCCGAATCGTAGCCGCGGTATTCTAAGCGCTTTAAACCCTGAATGAGAATCGGGTACGCCTCACGGGGCCCGATGTAGCCGACAATGCCGCACATATGCGTTCTAGTTTGGTTTGGTGTACCACAAATTTAGCGACATCGGCTCCACCGCGTCGGCGCTTCCGTGCAGCACGGCGCGCGCAGGTGACGAAGCCATGCGCTCCGGAACCAGCATCATTTTAAAGCTGGCCGTGTCGCCGTAGCGCAGCAAATCCTGCACGTGGCGCGTGACCACAAAGCGGTAGGCCCCCTTGCGAAGAACCCCTGAGGCCGTAAAGGTTCCGCCGGGATTTCCGCGCAGGTAATCGCGGATGAGCGTTTTTGTGGAACCATTGACCTGTAAAATACTCAGGGACGACGGCGCGGCGTATCGAACGTTGGACCCCTCGCGCACGGGAACCACGAGCTCCGCATAGTTCACGACGTAGCCGCTATCCAGCAGGGTTTTGAGTCCGTCCAAGCGAAGAACGGTAACCGCCCCGCCCAAACCCTGAATGTGGGCCGTCGACTCGCCGAGTACGGTGTCTTGGGTGGCCAAGTTGAGGGAGGCATTGCTGCGGTCGTAGGTGATGCGGTTGAAGCTCTGTACGCCCGACGACAGGGCCAGTTCATAAAGGCCAAAATCTTTGCCGGAAGCCGACGTGTCGTTGCGGATGCTGTCGTTGGTGTAGTAAATGCGCACTCGGGCGGCCGGGTCCCCGGCGTTGAATTGGTACATCGCCTGGTTTTGGTCCGAGCCCGAAACCACGATGCCCCGGAAGTACTCAATGAACGCTGCATTGCTCGAGAAATTCCCGGGTCGAACCCCGGCTTCATCGACGATCCACTGCTGCATGCGGTCGGGGGCCAAGCGCAAGGCCAACGCCGCCTTGCCCGCGCGCACGCCGGTTTTCAGCGTTTTCACGATGGCACCCGGTTTAAACGTGGTGTCGCAAAGGGGCATTCCCAAGCTGAACGAACTGAAGCCGTAGTACACCGAATCCGTGAGCGGCACGGCGCTGCGGTGCACCGAGACCGTGAACTCCGAAGTGGTGTCCCCGTACCAGCCCGAGTAGGGTAGAATCATAAACACCGAATCCACCGTTGGGTTGGTTCCGAACTTGGGTGAAACCGAAGCCATGATGAGTTGGGTAGCGAAGGCCGCGTTGGGGCGACCAAAAATGGGGTCGTCGTAGCCGCCGACGATCAAGCTGTTGGGCCGAAGGGTCAGCAGGGAATCGTACTCTTCGGTCCACGAGCGGATGGCCACCGATTTCTTGGCGCCAAACGCAAGCTCCGAACCGTCGACAAAGTCAATTCCGACGGTTCCGTTGGATTTCTCGCAGGCGGTCAGCGCAGCAAGTCCGAGTAGGGCCATTGCCCCAAAAAGTCGCGATGTCTTACGCAAAAAGCGACTCATAAAAGGCATCCAATAGCGCGGGTTGGTCAAGGAAGGCTTTGCCGTCGTGCACCGGAACCCCTGCCTCTTTAGCCGCCGCCAAGGCGGCCGCAGGAACATGATCCGTCATTTGAAGCACCGCGTCCACGTGGCGGACTGCGCCGCTGTACAGCGACTCCGACGTTGGATTGGTGAAGGACTCCATGTTTTGTACTCCGTCAAAAGCCATGCCCTCCTGCATGCCGGGGTCGAGCTGGCCTGCGAAGCCGTTGTCGAAGAGGCTGTATACCACCTTGGTTCCGGCGAAATGGGGATCGTCGCCGTGAAACTGGCGCAGGTACACGGGCAGCGGCGTCGACATCCACCCCATGACGTGTACCACGTCGGGTTGCCAACCGAGCTTTTTGATGGTCTCGATGATGGACTTACTGAAAAACAGTGCGCGGGCTCCGTTGTCGTCGTAAAACGTTCCTTGGGCATCCTCCCAGGTCCCCTTGCGCTTGAAGTACTCTTCGTTGTCGATGAAGTAAACCTGAATGCGGGCGCCGGGAACCGAGGCCACCTTGATGATGAGGGGCTGGTCGTAGTCGTTGATCACCACGTTGATGCCGCTAAGGCGGATCACTTCGTGAAGTTGATGGCGTCGCTCGTTGATGGTGCCAAAGCGCGGCATGAAGGCTCGGATTTCGTGCCCGAGTTCGTTCATTTTCTTGGGGAAGGCCAGGGCCATTTCAGCCAGCTCCCCGTCTGGGAAGTAAGGCTTTATTTCGTGAGAAACGTATAAAATCCGCCGCTTTGCCATAATCTAATCTTATTGTGCCAATAAAAAGGCCAACAAAGGTACGAAATTCTCTCGAGGCGCTCTAGATTTGGGCTGTTTTGACTTATTCCCTGACGGTTTTAAAAAAGCGCTCCGACCTGGAGGCCTGGCGTGCCCGTCAATCAGCGGTAGCCTTGGTGCCCACGATGGGAGCCCTTCACGCCGGGCACTTGGCCCTTGTGGACCGTGCGGCCTCCGACGGCTTGGCGGTGCTGGTCAGCATTTTTGTGAATCCCACGCAGTTCAACCGCGCCGAAGACCTGGCCAGCTACCCAAGGGACGAGCAGGGCGATCTGGCCACGCTTGCGCAATCCAAGGCCCAGGCCGTGTGGTTTCCGGAGGTGGGCGACCTCTACCCGGATGGGGTTTCGAGCACGCACTACGACTTACTCGAGCTGGACACGCGCCTCGAGGGGGCGTTGAGACCGGGTCATTTTCAGGGAGTTGCTACGGTAGTCGACCGGCTTTTTGCGGCCTGTCGCCCCGAGAAGGCCTACTTTGGTCTCAAGGATTTTCAGCAGGTTGCGGTGGTACGGCGCCTGGCGGAGCTGCGCGGCGGGAGCCCCATAATCGTTTCCTGCCCCACAACCCGCGAGCCCGATGGCCTCGCCATGAGTTCGCGCAATCGGCTGCTTACGAAGGCGCAGCGAGCTGCGGCTCCGGCGATTTACCGCGCACTCCAGTGGGCTGCGCGGGAAGTTGCGGAATTTCCCGTTCCGCCCAAGGCCCTAAAACGCGAGCTCCGCAAGGAGATCGAGCGGGAGCACGAGCTTAAGGTTGAGGCGATTGACTTTATTTTTTCGGATAACCTCGAGGCCCTAACCGACCCCGACCGCCCAGTAGACCGGTACGGTCGAAGCGTTCAAACGCTTATATCCGTTTATGCGGGGGAAGTCCGACTCATCGACAACGCGCCGTTGTACCTTTGCCGGCGATGACGATTGAGGTACTGTACAGCAAAATTCACCGGGTGCGTGTCACCGGCGCCGAACTCAACTACATTGGCAGCATCACGCTCGATAGCGACCTCATAGATGCCGCAAAACTAGTTGAAGGTCAAAAGGTTACCATTGTCAACATCGACAACGGCGAGCGCTTTGATACCTACGTAATCCGCGGTGGAAAAGGCAGCGGTGAGGTCACCCTCAACGGCCCGGCTGCCCGCCGCGTCCAAAAAGGCGACGTCATTATCGTCATTGCCTACGCCGCGATGTCGGTGGACGAAGCCCGCGACTTCCAGCCCACCCTGCTCTTTCCCGAGGAGCCGACCAACCGCCTTCGGGCCTGATCATGAAGTTTCCAAAAGTTCCTAGCTGGCTAAAAACCCTGCTTTTTGCCGCGCTGGGATTGGGCCTCCTGTACTTCGCGTTTCGCGGGGTTGACCTGAAGGCCGTTGGCCAAGAAATGGGCCGCGCCAAGCTTTACTGGTTCGCCGTAAGCGTCGCCGTCGGATACTCCGCCGTCATTTCGCGCGGAATGCGCTGGAAGCTCGTCCTGGATTCCATGGGCTACCAAACGACCTCGTGGCGGGCCACCCACGCCATCGGCATCGGCTACTTAATCAACATGGTTTTCCCGAGGGCCGGGGAAGTTGCGCGGGCAACGGCCTTGCGCCGCAGCGACAAGATTCCCGTGGACATTCTGCTCGGAACCGTGATTGTCGAGCGCTTGATCGACCTGATTATGATGGCCATTTTGCTCGGAATCACCGTCATGCTGACCTACCCCGAGCTGCAAAAACTCTTGGCCAGTACCCAGTCCGCCCCGACGGAGGAAGGCGGAGGATTTCCGTGGATCGGCGCGATCGTTTTGGCCCTTGGGCTCGCCTTCTGGCTGTTGCGCCACCGGTTTTTTGAAACCGCCCTCGGCCAACGCGTCCAGGCTTTTTTGCGCGGACTTGCCCACGGATTTACCAGCATTCTTCGCCTGCACAACCCCTGGGCCTACCTCGGCCACACCCTGTTTATTTGGGGTGCCTACTTCGTGATGGTGTACGTCTGCTTTTTTGCCATGCCCGCCACCGAAAACATTGATATTGAACAGGGGCTGTTTGTCATGATGGCCGCGAGCCTTGGGGTGGTGGTTCCGGTTCCGGGCGGAGTCGGCGCCTACCACTACCTGGTTGCTAAAGCGCTTGAGGTGCTGTCCATTCCCTATGTCGAGGGCCTCGCCTTCGCCACCTTGGTGCACGCTTCACAAGCCCTGATGCTGATGTCCACCGGCGTTATTGGGTTCATCGGGTTAAGCCGTTTTAAAAACGACTAAGCCGCGCCGGGTACGTACCTTGGCGGAACCATGGCCAAGCTAAAAAAAGCCTTCGTTTGCCAGTCCTGCGGAACCAACTACCCGCAGTGGGCTGGCCAGTGCCGCAGCTGCGGCGAGTGGAATACGCTCGTCGAAGAGGTCATGGAACGCGCTCCGGCCGAGCAGGCTTGGGTTGGACCCGGGCACAGCCGTGCTCTAACCCTGGATCAGGTAGACCGCAGCGCCGAACGCCGCGTACCAACCGGCGACGCGGAACTCGATCGAGTCCTCGGCGGCGGATGGGTTCCGGGGTCGCTCAGCCTCTTGGGCGGAGAGCCCGGAATCGGCAAGTCGACGCTCATGCTCCAGGTTGCTCTTCAGGCAGGGGCCAAGGCCCTGTACGCCAGCGGCGAAGAAAGTGCCGAACAAATCCGAATGCGCGCGGAACGCATCGGGTTCCAGGGCCCCGGCTGCCACGTGCTCGCCGAAGTTTCGACTTCCAAAATCCTTCAGGCCGCCGAGCAGCTCCAACCCGACTTGCTGGTCATCGACTCGATCCAAACAGCCTACAACCCCCAGCTGGAGTCCGCCGCGGGAAGTGTGGGCCAGATTCGGGAGTCCGCCGCCGAATTTTTGCGCTACGCCAAGGCGCGCCACGTGCCGGTTGCGCTGATCGGCCACATTACCAAAGAGGGCACGCTGGCAGGGCCCAAGGTGCTCGAGCACATGGTCGACGTGGTGCTGCAGTTCGAAGGCGACAAACACCACCTCGTGCGCACGCTTCGGGCCCTTAAAAACCGCTTTGGGTCGACGCAGGAACTCGGCCTCTATGAAATGGCCGAAAAGGGCCTTAGGCCCGTCGCAAACCCCTCGGCGTGGCTGCTTGGCCAGCGAGGCGAGGGCTTGAGCGGTTCCGCCATCGGTATTACCGCCGAAGGACTGCGTCCGCTTTTGGTCGAAGTCCAGGCCCTGGTATCGACGGCGGTGTACGGAACGCCCCAGCGAAGCTGCACCGGATTCGATACCCGGCGACTCAACATGCTGCTTGCGGTGCTGGAAAAGCGCTGCGGATTCCACCTCGCGAGCAAGGACGTGTTCCTCAACGTAACCGGCGGACTGCGCGTCGACGATCCGGCCCTGGACTTGGCCGTGTGCGCCGCCATTTTATCGAGTCAAGAAGACCGGCCCATCCCGCCGGGCGTGGCGTTTGCCGGCGAAGTGGGCCTGGGCGGAGAGCTGCGACCCATCGCCCGAATGGAAGCCCGAATTCACGAAGCCGGACAGCTCGGATTTGAGTACGTGTGGGGGGCGAAAACGCCTGGACTTCCCAAGCGCGTTCAGGGCGTGCACGTGGTGGCACTGGACCGCATCAGCCAGGTGGTCGATAACCTTTTTTAACGAAAAACGGCCAGCCCTACAGGCCGGCCGCTCGAGGAAGTTCGCGGATATTATCCGTTGATGAGCTCGGCCAATTCGCCCAAGTTGGGCGTGATGATGATTTCGGTTCGGCGGTTTTTGGCCTTGCCCTCGGGGCTGTCGTTGGGCGAAATCGGCAGGTGCTCGCCGCGGCCGGCAGCCTGCACCCGCTGGGGTTTAACGCCCTGCTTCACGAGGATTTTGACCACGCTCGTGGCGCGCATCACCGAAAGGTCCCAGTTGTCCTTGACGGCCGTCTTGCCGTTGAATTCGTCGGAGTCGGTATGGCCCTCGACGGCGATTCGCAGGTCCTTATTCTCGTTGAGCACCTTCGCGAGTTCTCCCAAGGCACTGGCCCCGTCGGGCTGCACGTCCCAGGATCCGCTCGCAAACATCAACCGGTTATCGAGCGAAACGTAGACCTGCCCGTTGCGCATCGAAACGGTGAGTCCGCGGTCCTTGAATCCGAGCAGGGCGTCGGCAAGACGCTGGCGGAGGTAGGCGGCTGCGCTGTCCTTGCGGCTGATGAGGCGCTCCAATTCCGCCACGCGCAGTTCGCGTTGGTTCAGGGCCTGTTCAAGTTCGTAGAGCCGGTCTTGCTCGCGCTTGAGCGAATCTTCTTTGGCGGCAAGGCGCACCGCCAAGCCTTCCATGCGCTCGAGCATGGCCTTGTTCTCGGTCAGGTTTTGCTGCACCAAGCGGCTGTTGTTCTGAAGGGCGTACTCGTAGTTCGAGTTCAGGTCGCGGTAGGCGCGCTGCAGCTTGCGCATTTCAACGCCTTGCGCCAGGGTGTCTTTGACCGCCGCATCCAGGGCGGCTAGGGCTTTGGATTTTTGGGCCTCGCTTTCGCTGGCGGCAATGCGCGCCTTCTCGGCGTCCACCTTCAAGGCCTCGGCCCGCTGAACGGAGGCATCGTAGGAGGTCTGAAGTTCGGTGTACTTTTTGGGAGAAACGCAGGCGCTGAGGAGCGCAAGAGCGGTCATGGCCGCGGCAACTTGGATACGCATAGTACGAAGGTAGTTAACTCCAGCGGAGTCGCATTGGGGCATGGTCCGAAAATCGGGCCAAGGCGTCGTAGGATGTTTCGAGGACGCGTTCGGGGGCATTGGTTACCCAGTGGTCGATGCGCCAGCCTTTGTTTCGTTCCCGGGCTGCAGAACGCATGCTCCACCAGCTGTACACCTCGACGGCATTGGGGTGCTTCATCCGAAAGGCGTCCTGCCAACCGGACGCCTGCTGGGCCGCGAACCACGCGCGCTCGGCCGGCGTAAATCCGGGTTGCCCATCCAGCCGCTTGGGGTCGTGGACGTCTCGCGCTTCGGGAGCCAGGTTCCAGTCTCCGCCAAGGACCACCGGAGCGGTTTGTGCGGCCATCCACTCCGCCAACCGCTCGAGGGCCTCCATCTTAAGATCTTGGCGATCAGGGCCTTGACTTCCCGAAGGAAGGTAGAGGTTAAGCCAGGTTACCCCTTCGCGGCGCAGGGCCAGGTAGCGGCCTTCGGCGACTAGCCCGCTCGGAAGCTCGGGTGCCGTTGCGGGTTCCAGCGCAACGCGGCTCAATGTGAGCACGCCGCTGTAGCCTGGCTTGGTTGCCAAGCTGCTGTAGCTGTGCCAGCCCGGGAAGGCCGCCCGAACCGCCCCTTCGTCGTTCCACTTGACTTCCTGTAAAAAAACAAGGTCCGGATGCTCGACCTCAAGCCAAGCGTCCAGACCCTTTCGCAGCGCGGCCCGCAGGCCGTTTGCATTCAGGCTTATTGCCTCCACTTAGTTCAGCACCAGCGTCGAAGTGCCAATCTTGGCGTTGTCGCTGAACACCTCAACCGTGTAGGTTCCGGGCTTCAGGGTGCTGTTTAGGTCAAAGGCGGCGCAGCTCTGTACTTGCTTGCCCTCGTAGACAATCTCGGTTTTGGCGGAGAAGTAAATGGTTTCATTCCCCACCTTCATGCTGCGCTCCTCGCTCTGGCTCGGAAGCACGCGGCCGTCGGGCGTGTTGATGCGCATGTAGAGCGTTCGCTTCGACGACTCGGCAATGGCGTTTTGGGCAACCGTGAAGCAGGCCTTAACGCGGTTCGCCTTAGCGGCCGTGGTCGTCGGTTTTTCAACCCCTTTGCTGCTCACGCGCACGGCCGTAGCCTCCAGGGCCGAAAGCTGAAGCTTCAGGGCGGTAGCGACTTTGCTGCTCAGGTTGCTGTTTTGGGCATTCAGTTCGGCGTTTTTGGCCTGCTCACTGCCCAGCTGGGCATCAACTTGAGCCTTGGCCTCGCCGAGCACGGCGTAGGCTTTGTTCACCGAATCAACCTGGCTGGTCAGGCGCGCCACCATCTTGCGCAGGTCGTTCACCTGGCTGCGGTACTTGGCCAACTCAGACTGCGACGCATTCTTAAGGTTGGTGATTTCCTCGATAGCCGCATTCAAGCGTGCGGTCTCGGCGATGATGTAGCTGTTCATGCTGTCGTTAGCCGCCACCTGACCGATCAGGTCGCGCTTGTACTCTTCGAGCTCGCTTACCAAAATCGCTTTTTCCTCCTCGAGGTTTTGTACTGCGGAATTGCGGTTAAGGGCAAAAAATCCCAAAACCAAGATCAGGGCGACCAGCAGGCCAATAACTGTTTTTTGACGTTTAGCGGACGAATCGTTGCTCATTGCATTCAGAATTTGTGCAAATGTACCACATTATGCGACGCGCTGTAATTCACCTGATTCCCCTTCCCTGTGCGTGCTGCGGCGACCCCGTCGTGCACAGTGCGGAACCCCTTTGCGCCGGGTGCTGGGGAGCGCTTCACCTGGCCGCGAGCCCGAAGCGCATTCAAATTTCCTTTGCTGGAGACGGCACCGCCTGGCTACCCTACGGAACCCCTACCGTCAAGCGCTGCATGGCGGCCATCAAATTCCGCGGATTGGACACGCTGGCCGTAGCCCTGGGTCGGGTGATGGCCCAAAACCTGGCTCGACCCACGGTGGATGCGCTCGTACCCATTCCGCTCGCCGCTTCCCGATTGTATGTTCGGGGGTACAACCAAGCCGAGCGCTTGGCCCACGGGCTCCACCAGGTTTGGGGCATACCCCTTGCTTCGGACTTGTTGATCCGGCCCAACGCGGGTTGGTTCACCCCAAAGCAATCCGCTCGGTCGGAGGCCGACCGGAGCAAAATTTACGGGGCTTACGATGTGCGCGACCGCGGCAGGTGGGCTGGGGCGCGCCTTGCCCTCGTGGACGATACGTTTACCACGGGAAGCACCCTAAACGCTGCGGCCGAAGTATGCATTAAAAAAGCCAAGGTGGCGGAAGTCATACCGCTCACCTTGGCTTATACTGCGCGCCGCGCAACCTGAGTCGCGCCCCGCGGGTCTAGCGCTCGATCACCAGGCGCTGTACGCCGACGGCATCCTCGGTTTGCACCTCGAGCAGGTACATTCCCGAGGCAAGTCCGCGGAGATCAAGATCTATGCTTTGCGTTCCGGCCGAGAACAGGCCGCGCTGCACGGCCAATTGGGTTCCAGCAACCGAAATCACGCGCACTTCGGCCTCACCGCCCACGAGCATGGGGAATTCGATGCGGACCAAACCGCTGGTCGGATTCGGGAACACGCGAAGCGTAGCCAGTGCGTTTTCGCCCATGCCCACGGTAAAGTTGAGCGTGGTGTTTGCCGAACCGCAGTCGTTGGTCGCGGTGACCACCGCCGAAGCCGGGCCGTTCGTACCAAAGGTCTGTACCGTGCTTGCGCCGGTTGCGGTACCGCCGTTGCTAAAGGTCCAGTTCACGCTGGTGGCGTTGCCCGCCGTGGCCGTAAACTGAATCGTTACGGGATTCAAGGAAAGCACCGAGTACGTCGCCGTTACCGTAGGCTGCGGCGCATTGGCCGTGGTTACCGTCGCCGGCGAAGACCACGAACTCGTGCCCGAGCTGCACACCGATTGCACGTAAACCTGGTAGGTGGTGTTGGGCGTCAAGCCGGTGAGGTTGGTGGTTCCGCCCGTAATTCCCGTAAGAAGCGTTCCAGAACCCGGCGTAAATCCAGTTACCCCGTACTCCAACTTGCTGCTGGCAGCGGAACTCGGCGCGGTCCACGTAACCGTGGTCGACGTACAGGTCGTGTTGCCCGAGGCGTTCACGCCAACCGGCACGGCACAGGGAGAGCACTGGGCCACAAAACTGTTCCAAGTGGCACCGCTGACCAAGGTCGAGTTGTAGGGCATGTTTGACAGGGTGTCGCCAAAGGGTCCGACCAAGTCAAAGCCCATTTCACCGGGGTAGGCGCCGGCGCTGGTCACCATCATGCGCACGGAGTCGCCGGCACAGAAGCGCACGGAGTCCGTGGCCGCACTGCCCGTCGTAAACGTGAAGCTCTTGACATTAACCCAGTTGCCCGATATCTTTTGCTGGGCCGTGATGACGCCGCCGTTCCAGCCATCGCCCCACGAGTCCTTCATGTACATGGTTGACGTACACTGATTGGACGGGGGACAGAGTGCGGTGGTCACCGCGTAGGGGCCCGCCCACGAAGACTTGTCGGTAGCCGAACAGCTGTCGCGAATGTAGACATCGTAGGAACTGCCCGCGGTTAAGCCGGTGATGGTGTAGGGCTTGGTCACGTTCCACGCCGTCGTTCCGTTGGCTCCAGTGCCGGTGCCGGTCCAGAATCCAGCAGGACCCCACTTGACGTTGGATCCGGCCGGTGTGCCCGAAACATGGGTCCAGTTTACGCCCACAGAGGTTGTGGAAATCGTACCCGTGAGAATGCTTCCGATTGGCGCGGGGCAGGTTGGGATGGCCTCGACCACCAAGTTGTCAAAGAAGACGTCCGGACCAAAACCCGAGTTGGCCACAAAACGGAATACCGCTTGGCTGCCAACCCACGAGGTGGGAAGAAATACCGTGGTATCCACAAAGGTTCCGGGTGTCGTGGTTCCGGCGCCCGTTGAGTTAAACGACGGTCCGGCAAGCTTGACCAGGGTATCCCAGCTGGTGGCCGTAAGGGTTTTGCCCAAGAGGTAGAGTTTGTCGTTGGGGTAAAACGACATGTACTGGTGCGACCATTCGAAGGTGGCCTGGGCCGCCGCCGAAATCGTTACCGGACGCGAAGAAATCGTCGCGAAGTTGCCGTCGGTCCACGACCAGAAGTTGCCGCGCATGGCTTGACCGGTGGGCATCGCGTACTGCATCATCGTTTTCGTTCCGCCGTTGGTCCAGCACTGAAGCGGGTTCAGGTCGAAGTTCTCGGTGTAGGGCATCGCCACGCCAAGGCAGCTGGTGGTGAAGTTGATGGGGCCGTGCCAGGGTGCGCGGGAGGAAGCCCCGCAGGAGTCCGCAATCCATACCGTGTACGGAGTATTCGGTGCGAGGCCCGTAATGGTGTAGCTGGTACCTGAGGTGTTGCCTACAAAGGGAATAACGCCGGTTCCGGGGTTAAAACCAGAGGGACCCCACGCGATGGTGGCACCGGGCGTGTTGACTCCGCCGTGCGTCCAGGTTACCACGGCGTTGTTCGCGCCGGCCGTAGCCGCTCCGCCCGTAGCCGGCAAGCAGGCTGGCTGGGCTTCGTACACCACGTCGTCGATATTCGCCGTTACCCACGAACCCGTGGTACGGATCGCAATGTGCTTAAAACCGGCAGGAACCACGGGGAAGGGCACCGTGTATTCGTCCCAACTATCGGTAAGCGGAATGGTAGAAACCAGCACAAACGACGACGGGTTCGCAGGCGACGCAAGCACGCCAACCTGGATGCTCATAGTAGACCACGTAAAGGCCTTCTTGGCACGGAATCGGATCTGACCGGTCCCGGTCGGAAGGTCGTTGAACATGGGCGAAATGATGCCTCCGCCGGCCGTTGAACCCGAGAAGAATTCCGCGTAGTTGGGCGATGAATAGGCTGCATTGGTTCCGGTTGCCACCTCCAACGTCGCGCTGCCGTTGATGAACCAGCACTCGGGTTGGTCGCCTACCGTGAGGTTGTCAAAATTCTGGCTGTAGCCCGTCGGCAGGGCAAATCCCGCGCAGAGCGTGGTAAAGGTGTAGGGCCCTGACCATACCGAGTTGCCCGCGGTTCCGCACAGGGTCATTACGTAGAAATCGTAGTCGTAGTTTGGCGTAAGTCCCGTTACGGCAATGGAGTTGGTGCTCACCGTGTCGGAACTACCCGTGCCGATGTTGAAGCCCGCGGGACCCCACTGAACGGCGAAGCTGCTCGCGCCACTCTGCCAAGTAAGGTTCGCCGATACATCGGTAATGGTGTTTGCCCCCAATTGAAGCGGCTCGGGACAGGCCGGCTGCGCTTCAATGGTCACGTAGTCCACAAAAAGGTCCGGACCGTAATCGGACCAACCGTATAGCTGTGCGACCACGGTGGTGCCAACCATGCTTGCGGGCAGGTAGGCCACGGTGTGCGAAAAGGCCGTTGCCGGGGTGGTGGACCCCGCGCCCGTCGTATTAAAATTGCTTCCCTTCAGCGTGAAAATATTGGTCCAGGTCGTTCCGTTGACGTCGCGAACGCGAAGCGTCAAGCTGTCGTCTGGGTAGCTGGACATGAACTGGTGCGACCAATCCACTACGGCGCGTGCGGCCGTCGTAATGGCGATTGGCGCCGACTGCAGGATGTAGGAATACTGATTCTTGGACCAGAAATCGGCCTCGGCGTAGGTCACGCCGCCCGTCGTATAGCCCAGCCAGTTGGCCGTGCCCGTGTTGTGGCTCCAGCAGTTCGGAGGGAAGGTGGTGAAGGTCTCCGTCGTGGGGAGCGCAAGCGTGGCACAGGTCGTGCAGAAGTTAATGGGTCCCGCCCAGGCAGACGTTCCGGCGGTTCCGCAGTTGCGGCGAACGTAGACGTCGTAGCAGGTGTTGGCGGTGAGGCCGGTGAGCTGCTTGCTCAATGCCGTGCTGGTGACCGTGGTTCCCGATCCGGGCGTGAAGCCCGCGGGGCCGTACTGAATGTCGAAGTTGGTTCCCAGGGAAACGTAGTTCACGGTGGCCTGGGTCGAACCGATACCCGAAATGCTCAGGGTGCCGGGCATGGGGCAAGCGGGCGGCGTGTTGGTGATTCGGATGGTGTAGTCGTGCACCGCTCCGTAGGTAAACGAGGCGCAGGGGGTTGTGGTCGTGGCCGAACCGCTCTCGCGAAGCATAACGCGCATCCGGCTGCGGCCCAACGTGGCTCCTGTGGGTACGGTGAAGCTGAAGCTTGCGTTCCGAACCGTGGAACCCAGTACGGCCGTCATGGCCGAGCCCCAGGTACCGAGCTCCTCGCCGGCGTCGTCAAAGTCGCCGTCTTTGTTGTAGTCAATCCAGGCCTTGGCAAACGAGTTGTAGTTACCCTGACAGGTGCCCATCAACGCTTCAAGGGTGTAGGACGTACCCAAGCTGAGGTCCGCCGAGTCCACTTGCGTGTAGTCACGCAGGCCGGCTACGGCCGGGCAGGTGGTTGGGTTGCTGATGCCGTAGTTGTCGCCCAGCAAGTAGACGTCGCGGATTTCCGTATCAAACAGCGACGACGGGCCCACGGTCGTACAGTAGGTCTGCGCGACGGCGGATGTACCAAAGCCCAGGGAAAAAATACCGAGCAGGGCAGCAAATAGAGTAGGTTTGTGCATGTAAATCGAGTGTAGCGGTCTATAGATTTGGTAAATATCGGAATAAAAACATTTTATGCGGATTTCCACTGGTTCATTTAGTGTGGTCGTTGGCTCGCTGGGGATGCTTGCGGGCTGCGCGCTGCCTGCGCCCCCCGACGGCGGTCCCCGCGACGAGGTGGGGCCCAAGGTGCTGCGGCCAAGTGTTCCGATGGGCGCAACCTCGGTGGACGCGCACTCCCTGGAATGGACCTTTGACGAATTCGTGGTGCTCAACAACCCCGCGGTCAACCTGCGCGTTTCGCCGCCTTTGCCCAGTGAGCCCAAGGTAACGCTTTCGGGTAAGACACTTAAAATCAGCTGGGAAGGCAGCCTGCTTACGGACCGCACCTACTTGATTCAGTTCGGAAACTCGGTGCGCGACCTCCACGAAGGCAACCCCATGGCGGAACCGTTTTGGGTATTTGCCACGGGAAGCCGCATTGATTCGGGCCGAATTGCCGGAGCGGTGCGCGATCCCTGGACCGGTAAAGCCTTGGATGCGAAAGCCGTAGTACTGTACGCCAAAAGTGACGAGGATTCCGCCGTGTACCGCGAACCGCTGTACGGAACGCGCAGCGACAAGGAAGGTCGCTTCGTCCTTCCCTACTTGGCCCAAGGAACCTACCAAATTTTTGCTTTTGACGATCCCGACGGCAACCTCAAGTTGGGTACGGGCGAACAAACCCCCATCAGTTGGCTGGATCGCGAGGTCGTTCCCGGTGACACGTCCATTGTGCTCTGGTTGGGCGCGCAGGGTGCCAAGCCCGACAGTTTGGCGGGGTACCGGGTGCTGCCGGCAGACTCTGCGGGCGTACTTAAACTTCGCGTAGTGCCCGAGGTGCCGGGCCCATGGATACACGAACTCCGCACCGGCGGCACCTTAATTTGGCAGGGCGCAGGTGCCTCGAGCTGGACCCTAGATGGCCTGAAGCCGGGCAAGTACGCGCTGCGAAGCTTTTTGGACCGCAACGAAAACGGGCAACTAGACGCCGGAGATTGGTGGACGCGGACCGCCGCCGAAACGCCCCTTGACGACCCGGAGGCCGTCGAAATCACGGTTGGCTGGACGGAGGAACGGCTTTGGCGTCCGGGGGCAGCCCCGTCAGCACAAACGGATCCTGGTCCGCAAGAAACGGAAAGCGCTTCCGCACCGCCGCAAGGTGGGTCGGATCCCAAACGGCCGTGATGCAGCCGACCTCGTGGCGACCGACTTCGGCAAGCAGGTCGCCCCAGGGCCCAATGAGCCGGCTGGTTCCGCTGTGCTCCACGCCAAACCCGTCCGTCCCAACGCGGTTGACGCCGGCGACGTAGCACTGGTTTTCCATGGCTCGGGCGGCGAGGAGCGTGTTCCACGCGTTTTCGCGCGACTCCGGCCAGTTGGCCACGACCAGTAAGGCATCGTAGTCGGGTTGGCCGTCGGCACCCAGTCGGTTTCGGAGCCATACCGGAAAGCGCAGGTCAAAGCAGACCGCCAGCCGCAGCCGCCAGCCGCGCCAGGTCACGACCGCAGCCTCCGTTCCGCGGGCAAAGTCGTCGTGTTCGCCGGCCACGGCAAAAAGGTGGCGTTTGTCCGCGGTAACGGTGCGCCCGTCGGGCTCCATCCAGAAAAAGCGGTTGGCAACCTTACCCGATTCGTGCGGAACAAATACCGAAGCCCCCACCGCGTAGCCGCCTTCTGCGGCGAGATCCCGCAAAAAACGAACGGCCGCATCGGATTGGGCGGCCACCTCGCGGGCCCGTGGCGTCGCAAAACCGGTCGAAAAGGCCTCGGGGAGCAGCACGACGTCCACGCTGCCCGGTTCGGGGAGCAGCGCGCGAATCCGCGCAAAATTCGCCTCGGGATCGCACCACGCCAGGTCAAACTGTATCAGCGCCAGGCGCAGCGGGGGAAGGTTACTTGGCATCGGGCAGCAGTAAGGGAATGTCGCGCAGGAGTTGGTCCACCGCCTTGGGATCCGTGCCGTCGTAGTACCCGCGCAGCCGGCCCTCCGCGTCCACCAGCACGAGGTTTTCGGTGTGGATAAAGGAGTGCTCGTCCCAGCCCTGGCCTTCTTCGAGGACTGAGAAATAGCTTGTGCGGGCCAGGCGGTTCAGCTCGGCCGGATCTCCCGTAAGCAGCCACCACTGCGCCGGATCGCAGCCGTTTCGCACTCCGTAGTCCGCCAAAACGGGCACCGAATCGTATTCCGGCATGGCGGTGTGCGCCAAAATTCGAATTCGCGGGTCGCCGGCGAAGGCATCTTGAACACGGCGCAGCCCGGCGGCCATGTCCACGCAGATGCTGGGGCAGGTCGTAAAAAAGTAGCTGACCACGCGGACCTTACCCGCCACGTCGGCCTGCGTGCGGCGGGTTCCGGTTTGGTCGACCAAGTCAAAGTCCGCCACGCGGTGGTCCAGGCCCTGGCCCTCGAGGCTGTCGGCAACCAGCGCCGGATTGAGGTCCGAGGGGTTCAGAATGGGAAGCTGGCGCTCCGGCAGCTGAATGCGGTAAGCTACAGCCACGCCGACACTAAAAATCACCAATAAAATCCCTATTTTTAGGTATTCGGACTTCGAAAGCCCCCAGGGTTTTTTTGGCACGGTCATGGCACGAAGTTCGGTATCCTTAACTTTACCCCGATGCGCAACACAAACCTTTTTTTGAGCTTGATGGCCGCGGCGGCTTTGGCCTGTACCCCCGAGGGCAATGAAGTGTCGCTCGACCTCAGCATTCAGCCCAAATGGGCAGGCCAGGACCTAGCCTACAGCACCATGACCTCGGTGCAACCCGAAACTGGGGACACCTTTCAGTGGGAGCGCAGCGACATGCTCCTGAGTGAGTTCGCCCTGATCAAGGAAGACGGCAGCCTCCTGCCCTTGGTCGACGAGTCCGGAGACCCGATTTATGCGTTTTTCACCAAGGGAACCCCCTGGACCGTGAGCATTCCCGACAACATCCCCAAGGGACACTACCAGGGAATCACCTTTACCGTTGGCTTGGATTCCGCGGTGAATTTCGGCGACCCGTCGGTTTGGAAGGTTGGGCACCCCCTGAATCCCACGGTTAACAACCTCCACTGGGGTTGGCAGGGCGGCTATGTATTCATGGCCATCGAAGGCTTCTACCAAAAATTGGGCGCCCGGGAACCCTGGCTTTACCACGTTGCGCTGCTCGAAAACCGCATGCCGGTGCGCGTAGAAGGCGACCTGCACCTCGACGGCTCCCGCCGGCTGGTGCTTCATTGGAACGCCGACCGAATTTTTTATGGAGTAAATGAGGTCCGCCCGGCAGAAGACGGGGCCTTCTCCCACAGCACCTTTGACGGCGGAGTGGCCCACATGATTTCGGAAAACATGCGGCAATCCTTCTCGTGGGTGGCCCTTGAAAACAAAAAATGAGGTACCTGGTCCTGCTGAGCATGGCCATTTTGGTGGCGGGCTGCGGAGAAAATCCTCCGCCCACCACGCCCTTTGCCCTGAGCGTGCCCCAAGGCTTTCCGCCTCCGCCCATTCCTGAAGACAATCCCTTGACCGTCGAGGGGATTCTCCTTGGCCGAAGGTTGTTTTACGACCCGGTGCTGTCGAGGGACTCCACGCAAAGTTGCGCGAGCTGCCACAACACCGCCTTTGGCATGACGGACCACGGCCTGCAGTTTTCGGTTGGGATCACGGGCGCCGTGGGCGACCGCAACAGCATGCCGCTGCACAACCTGGCCTACCACAGGGCGTTTTTTTGGGACGGAAGGGCGCCCTCGCTGCGCGAGTTGACCTTGATTCCGATTCAGGATCCGCGCGAAATGGACCATAGCGTGCCGGCGGTTTTAACCTCGCTCAACGCGAATCCCACCTACCGCGACCTGTTTTGGAAGGCCTTTGGGGTGCGCAGCATTACCGCCGAAGAGGTCGGGCTGGCCATGGAGCAGTTCCTGCTTACGATCATGAGCGGTTCGAGCAAGTTCGACCGGTTCGCGCGCGGTCTGGAATCGCTCACCCCCGAAGAGCAGCAGGGCTTGCAGCTGTTCAACGGCGAAGCCAATCCGAATGCCCCCACCCGTGGCGCCGACTGCTTTCACTGCCACGGCGGAACGCTGTTCACCAACCACAAGTTCATGAACAACGGGCTGGACGCCGTGATTACCGACCCCGGCCTGGGCGGCGTGACCGGCAACCCCAACGACAACGGCAAGTTCAAGGTGCCCTCGCTGCGCAACATCGCGTACACGGCCCCCTACATGCACGACGGCCGCTTCCAAACCCTGATGCAGGTCGTGGAATTTTACAACAGCGGAACCCACGCCAATTCGCCGAACATCGATCCGTCGATGGGCGATATAATTCGCTCGGGCGGACTCGGTCTAAACCTGCAGGAGCGCATGGCCCTTGTGGCGTTTTTGAACACCCTCACCGACACATCGGTCGAGACCGATACCTTATTTCAAAATCCCTTCAACTAGCATGAAAAAGCACATTTTTGGTTTCTGGTTACTGGCTTCTGGTTCTGCTTTGGCGCAGACATCCGAGGTGACGTTTTGGGTCGACGGCGTGTGCGGGATGTGCGAAAAGCGCATTGAAACCGCGCTGATCAATACCCCGGGTGTGCGCTTTGCCGACTGGTCCATCGAGACCCATGAGGTCAAGGTTTCGTTCAATTCCAAAAAATTGACGGAGCAAAAGCTGCACGAACTCGTCGCCGCGGTAGGCCACGACACCAAAAAAGTCCGGGCCACCGAGGCCAACTACGCCAAAGTTCACGCCTGCTGCAAGTACCGGGAACTCCATGACCACTAAAGCAGCGTGGCTGCTCGCGCTGGCGCCGGTTTGGGTCCAGGCTCAAGTGCGCGATACGGCGGTAACCCGAATGGGCGAGGTGGAAGTGCGCGCCGAAGCCCCCGACGCCGTGGTTCAGGCCCGTTCTACGACCTTGACCACGTCCATCGGTCGGGGCGAACTCAAAAAAGCGGCCTGCTGCAACCTTTCGGAGAGTTTCGAGACCAATCCCTCGATTGACGCAGCCTTTACCGACGCCGTGACGGGCACGCGCCAAATTCAGCTGCTCGGTCTCGACGGCAAGTACGCCCAAATTCAGACCGAGATGACCCCGCTGGTTCGCGGCGTTTTGGCCAACAGCGGCCTCCAGTTTATTCCGGGAACCTGGGTCGAGGGAATTCAGCTCACCAAAGGCATCGGAGCCGTGACCAACGGCTTTGAAAGCATGACCGGTCAGGTCAACGTGGAACTGCTCAAACCCGACGAAGGATTAAGCGCCGAAAAACCCCGCCGTGCTCATGCGAACGCCTACCTAGCGAACTCGGGACGAATGGAACTCAACGGCGCCTACGCCCAACGCCTAAGCGACCAGTGGTCGGTGGGCACCCTACTGCACGCCAACCAAACGCGGTGGTTCCGCGACATGAACCCAGACGGATTCGCCGACAACCCCTTGGGCGGGCAACTCAACGGCATGCTTCGCGCGCGCTACTGGGGCCAAAACGGCTGGGAGGGCTTGTTTACGCTGCATGCGCTGCGCGACGTGCGCGAGGGCGGACAGCTCGGCTTAAGCGCCCCCGCGCTGCCCTGGACCTCGTCGGTGGCCCAGCAACGCACCGCATTCACGTCGAAAACGGGGTGGGTGAATCCCGACGATCCCGACATGAGTGTGGGCATCATTGTCCACGGCTACACGCAGTCCATCGACGCCCAACTGGGACCGGTTCCCTTGGGATCGCGCCAGTTTCTGACCGGCATGCAGCGCGGCGGGCTGGCCCAGGTCTTGGTCCGCGAAGGCGGCACGGGGTGGTTTCAAACATCGGGCGTGAGCTGGTCCTTGGATCGCTACGCCATGGACTGGCACCATCCGGGTATTGCCCACGACGACGCCTGGGTGGAGTCGGTCCCGGGGGCCTTCAGCGAATGGACCCTGGAGCCCAGCGCGCAGTTCACGGCCGTAGTCGGGGGGCGCGTAGATAAACACAGCGTGGCGGGTTGGCAAGCCAGTCCCCGGGTTCACCTGCGGTATGCGCCGTCTCCGCGGCTCACGTTTCGCGGCGGACTGGGGCGCGGCTACCGAATGGCCATGCCGGCCGTGGAATCGCTGGGGCGGTTCGCGAGTGCCCGCGTGATCAACCACAGCGTGAACCCCTGGGGCAGCCGCGGCAACGTCGAGTCGGGCTGGACCGCCAGCGCCTCGGCCGTGCGCACCTACGTGGCCAACTACTACCCCGGTAGCGTGGTCGTTGACCTTCAGGCCTCCAACTTGGACCGCGCCATGATCTTGGACTTCTACCGCTCGGCTTCGGAAGTCTATTTGTACTCCAGTGCGCTTCGGGCGCGCAGTGCCAGCCTGCAGTGGGAGCATCAGTTTTCGAAAAACTGGAAGGCCCGCGCAGCCTACCGCATTCAGTCCGTTCGGGCTTCGTTTTTTGGGCAGTGGGACCGCGTGCCCTATGTGGCCCCGCAGCGCATCATGCTCCACGCCGAGTACCAGTTCCGCCAAAAGTGGTTCGCCAACGCCACCTGGCAGCACTACGCCGGAATGCCGTTGCCCGCAGGACCTGGGGGAACCCTTCGCGAAACGAGTCGGAGTTTTGCCGTGGTTCACGCACACCTTCGCCGCCAAACGGGCTGGGGCGACGCCTACCTCGGGGTCGAAAATTTGCTGAATGTGCGCCAGTTAGATCCCGTGACGGGCGTGGTAGATCACGCAAACAACCATGCTTTTTTGGGTGCCGACGACCCTTCGTTTGCCGCCAACTTTGACGCTACGCGCGTTTGGGGGCCTATTTTCGGGCGCATGGTCTACCTTGGCATCAACCTTGCGTTAACCGGTAGCGATGACTGATCCCGTAATTCACCTCAGCGGCATAACCCGCGATTTCAAGTTGGGCGCCCAAACGGTGCACGTGCTCAAGGGCATCGACCTCGACATTCAGCGCGGCGAATACGTGGCCCTCATGGGTCCGTCGGGCTCCGGCAAGTCCACCCTGATGAACCTGTTGGGTTGCTTAGACACGCCCACGAGCGGAACCTATGTTTTGGCCGGCCGCGACGTCAGCCGCATGGCCGAAAACGAGCTGGCGGAAGTGCGCAACCAAGAAATTGGATTCGTGTTTCAAACGTTTAACCTGATTCCGCGCCAGACGGCCCTGGACAACGTGGCCCTGCCCCTGGTCTACGCCGGGGTGGGAAAAGAAGAGCGCCTCGACCGGGCCGCGGACGTGCTGCGCTCGGTGGGTTTGGGCGACCGCATGGACCACCGCCCCAACCAGCTTTCGGGCGGACAACGCCAGCGCGTTGCGATTGCGCGCGCCCTGGTCAACAAGCCTTCGCTGATTTTGGCCGACGAGCCAACGGGCAACCTCGACACCGCGACTTCGGAAGAGATCATGAAGCTTTTTGACGACATTCACGCCTTGGGCAACACGCTGGTGGTCGTTACCCACGAAGAGGATATTGCGCAGCGAGCCAAGCGAATTATTCGTTTGCGCGACGGCGTCGTTGCGAACTGAGGGCGCCCTTGGGCGTTACCTTAGGACCATGACTCCTGACTTTACTCCAGAATTTCAGGCGCTTCGCGCCGCCGCCCCCCGAATCGCGGCCCTTCCGCTAGGCCATCGACGGGCACGCCTTAAGGCGCTCCGCGCCGAACTCATTCGCCGCCGTAGCGAGTTGCACGCTGCGATGCGGGCCGACCTGAACCGCCCCGAGGTCGACAGCGACCTCAACGAGTTGCTCCCGGTCAAGGAGTCCATCGACCACGTGCTCGCGAACCTCAGCCGGTGGACGCGAACCGAACGCCTTCCCCTCCCGCTGACCCTGATTCCGGGCCGGGCCGAAATCCACCACGAGCCCAAGGGCGTGGCCCTCATTGTGTCGCCGTGGAATTTTCCCGTAAACCTATGCCTGGTGCCCCTGGTCTATGCCGTCGGGGCAGGCAATACGGTCTGCCTCAAGCCCAGTGAGCTTGCGCCCGCTTCGGCCGCCTTCATCGCGTCGGTGGTCGAGGCCGTTTTTCCGCCCGACGAAGTCTGCGTGGTGCAGGGCGATGTCCCCGTCGCCGTGGCCCTGCTGGAGCAACCCTGGAACCATATTTTCTTTACGGGATCGCCCGGTGTAGGAAGCAAGGTGATGGCCGCCGCGTCAAAGTACCTGGCCTCGGTAACCCTGGAACTTGGCGGAAAGTCCCCCGTCTTGGTGCACGAGGCCTACGGAGCCGAGCGGGCCGGACGCCGTGTGGCCTGGGCGAAGGGGTTGAACGCCGGACAGGTTTGCATTGCTCCGGACTATGCCCTGGTTCCCGCCGCGCAGCGCGAGGACTTTATTCGCGGATTTAAGGCGGGGGTCGCCCAGCACTACGGGGCCACTCCCTCGACCAACCCCGATTGGGTACGCATCATCCAAGACCGGCACTGGGACCGCCTCAACGACTGGCTCGAGGAAGCCAAGAGCGAAGGCGCCCAGGTTTGGCAGCCCGACGCGCCGGACCGCGAGCGACGGTACTTTCCGCCGACGCTGGTCTGGGATGCTCCCGAACACCTTCAGGTCAGCTGCAGTGAAATTTTCGGTCCCATTTTGCCAGTGTTTACGTACGGTTCCGCCGACGAGGCGCTGGCTCGGGTCAACGCAGGACCGCAGCCGCTTGTGCTCTACGTGCTAAGCCACGCAAAGGCCTGGACCAACCGAATCCTCGGCGAAACACGGGCCGGAGGCACGGTAGTGAACGATTTCTACCTGCACTACATGCACCCCGAGCTGCCGTTTGGCGGCGTCAACAACTCGGGAATTGGCAAGTCCCACGGGATTTGGGGCTTCCGCGAATTCAGTAACGCGCGCAGCGTGTACCGCCGCGGACGATTCGCCCCGACGATGCTGCTGACTCCGCCCTACACAGGTTGGGTGAAGAAGGTGGTAGGCTGGCTGGTCTCGTAGACGAGCCCTGCCCCTTAAAGTTCGCGCTGCACCTCGACTTCCTTGAAGCCTTCGATGACGTCGCCGACCTTGATGTCGTTGTAGTTGTTGATGTTCAGACCGCAATCCAAGCCCTTCTTGACTTCGCGAACGTCGTCCTTGAAGCGCTTGAGGGATCCAAGCTCGCCGGTGTACTGAACCACGCCGTCGCGGATGACGCGAACTCGGGTGTTTCGGGTAATGACACCGTCCATAACCATACAGCCGGCGATGGTACCCACCTTGCTGATTTTGAAGGTCTCGCGAACTTCGATGGTGCAGGTGATTTCTTCCTTAACGTCGGGAGAGAGGAGTCCGGCCATCGCATCCTTGATGTCGTTGATGGCGTCGTAGATGATGCTGTACAGGCGGATCTCGATGTCTTCCTTCTCGGCGAGCTTGCGGGCTGTCGCCGCGGGACGCACCTGGAATCCAACGATGATGGCGCCCGATGCCGAGGCCAAAAGAACGTCGGAGTCGGTAATGCCGCCCACCGCCTTGTGGATGATGTTGACCTGAATTTCTTCGGTGCTCAGGCGCTGCAGCGAATCGGCCAAGGCCTCGATGGAGCCGTCCACGTCGCCCTTGAGGACGATGTTGAGCTCCTTGAAGTCGCCGACCGCCAGACGGCGTCCGATTTCTTCGAGGGTAAGGTTCTTTTGCGAACGCACGCTTTGCTCGCGGGCCAGTTGCTGGCGGCGCTGGGCAATTTGCTTGGCTTCGCGCTCGTCCTCAAACACGGCGAAGTTGTCGCCGGCCGTCGGAGCGCCGTCCAATCCGAGAATGGATACCGGGGCCGAAGGTCCCGCCACGTCCACTTTGTGGCCGCGTTCGTCCATCATGGCGCGCACCTTGCCGCTGTACTGTCCAACCAAGATGAAGTCGCCGACGCGGAGCGAGCCGGCCTGAACCATAATGGTTGTCACGTAGCCGCGGCCCTTGTCGAGCGTAGCTTCAATCACCGTACCCTTCGCCAGGCGGTTCGGGTTGGCTTTGAGGTCGAGCAGTTCGGCTTCGAGCAGCACCTTTTCGAGGAGCTTGTCGACGTTTAGACCCTGCTTGGCGGAGATGTCCTGGGATTGGATCTTGCCACCCCAGTCTTCAACCAGCAGGTTCATGCCGGCGAGCTGTTCCTTAATGCGCTCGGGATTCGCGTCGGGGCGGTCAATTTTATTGATCGCAAAAACGATGGGTACGCCGGCCGCTTGGGCGTGGCTGATGGCTTCCTTGGTTTGGGGCATCACCGAATCGTCGGCCGAAACCACGATAATGGCGATGTCGGTCACCTGGGCACCGCGCGCGCGCATGGCCGTCAAGGCTTCGTGGCCCGGCGTATCCAAGAACGTAATGTGCTGTCCGTCGGCGAGCTGCACGCTGTAGGCACCGATGTGCTGGGTGATTCCGCCCGCTTCGCCCGCGATGACGTTGGCCTTGCGGATGTAGTCCAGCAGCGAAGTCTTACCGTGGTCGACGTGGCCCATGACGGTCACAATCGGCGGGCGCTTGACGAGGTTGGCTTCGTCTTCTTGCTCGATGGCGAGCGCCTCTTCCATTTCTTCGTCGACGAAGGTCACGTCGTACCCAAACTCGTCCGCGACGATGGTCAGGGTCTCTTTGTCGAGTCGCTGGTTCATGGACGCCATGATTCCAAGAGACATGCACGTAGAGATGACTTCGGTTGGAGTCACCTTCATCATGTTGGCCACTTCGAGCAAGGTCACAAACTCGGTGAGCTTGAGCACGCGTTCGCCTTCCTGGCGTTCGAGTTCGGCCATTTCGCGGGCCTCGGCACGCTCGGCGCGCTTGTCGCGGCGGATCTTGGACCCCTTGGACTTACGGCCTCCGCCGAGTTTTTCCAGGGTCTCCTTGATTTTACGCTGGATGTCTTCTTGGCTGACTTCGCGCTGGGGACCGCCGGCACCTTGCGGACCGCCGGGGCCGCGCTGACCGCCCGGACCGCGTTGACCGCCGGGACCGCGCTGACCACCGGGCCCCCCGGGACCGCGTTGGCCGTAGCCGCCCTGTCCGGGTCCGCCCACACTGGCCGCTCCCGTCGTCGTGCGTCCGCCGCCAGAGGCCGGCTTTTGAAGGCCTTCGGTCTTAATGCGCTTGCGCTGGCCTGCCGCAGAGGGCTTCTTGGCAAACTGCGAAAGGTCGATGACCTGACCGGTCATCTTGGGACCGTCAAGCTTCTGGTACTGGGTTTCGTGGTGCGCCGTTTCGGTATTCTTGGCGTCATCGCCATCTGCCGAAGCAGGCGCCGCGTCCGGTGCAGCCACCTTGGGTGCGGGTGCCGGTTCCTTGGCTTCGCTGGGTTGCGCCGCAACCGGCTTTTCGGCAGCCGGAGCCGGAGCTGCGGGCGCTGCCTTTGGTGCCGCCGGGGCGGCCGGAGCCGCCGGAGTACTCGAAACCTTGGCCGGAGCTTCGGGTGCTGGGGCCGGTGCGGCCGCAGGCGCCTCGGCCTTCTTGGGGGCCAAATCAATCTTGCCCGCAACCTTGGGACCGCTCAACGTCGCCGTCGCCCGAATGACTTCAGGCTTCTTCTGCTCGCGCTCGGCTTGGATGGCCTCTTTCTCTTCGCGCTTCTGCTGGATGAGCGTCTCCGCTTTGTCCTTTGACGACTTATCGGTGGCGAATTGCTGCGTCAGCAGGTCGTACTGGGCTTGATCAATCTTGGCATTTCGGTTGCGTTCAACTTCTTGGCTCTTCGTGGCCAAGAAATCGACTGCGGTATCCAAGCCGATGTTCAGCTCGCTAAGTACTTTACTGATGCGGATGGTGCTCATAGGCGCAAAGGTCGGAACTAGTTATATAATGAGGTAGCAGTAGCAGATAAGGCGTGCTTATTCGACGTCAAACTCTTTTTTGAGGATGTCGCGAACATCTTGGACCGTCTCGACCTCGAGGTCGGCGCGGCGAGCCACGTCTTCAACGTCTGCGCGGAGCACCGACTTCGCGGTGTCGTAGCCTCCGTTGCGAAGCTGGTCGATAACCCAAGCCTCGATTTCGTCGCTGAACTCGAGAAGTTCCACGTCTTCTTCTTGAACCACGTCCTCGCGGTACACGTCAATCTCGTAGTCGTTGAGCTTACTTGCCAAACGGATGTTGGTTCCGCCCCGGCCAATGGCCAGCGAAACCTGGTCGGCAGGCAGGTAGACGTTGGCGTGGCGGCGCTCCTCGTCCAGGACCATGTTCGTGATCTTGGCGGGCGAAAGTGCGCGCTGAATCATCAGCTGCAGGTTGGTGGTGTAGTTGATCACGTCAATGTTCTCACCGCGCAGCTCGCGAACGATGCTGTGGATTCGCGAACCCTTCATGCCCACACAGGCGCCTACGGGGTCGATGCGGTCGTCGTAGGATTCTACGGCCACCTTGGCCTTTTCGCCCGGAATGCGCACGACTTTTTTCACGGTAATGATGCCGTCAAAAACCTCGGGAATCTCGGCCTCAAACAGCTTGGCCATGAAGGCCTCCGAAGTGCGGCTCAACAAGATGAAGGGCTTGGCTCCGCGCACTTCCACCAGCTTCACTACGGCGCGGACGGTGTCGCCCTTGCGGTAAAAATCCTTCTCCGGAATCATGTCTTCACGGCGCAGGATGAGTTCGTTTTGCTGGTCGTCGTAGATGATCAGCTCGCGGTGGCGCACGTGGTGCACTTCGCCGCTAATGATCTCGCCTTCCATGGACTTGTAGCGCTTGTACAGCTCGCCCGAGTCGTGCTCCTGAACCTTTTGAACCAAGGTTTGGCGGAAGGCCAAGATGAAGCGACGACCTAGGTCGATGATCTTCATTTCCTCTGAAACTTCTTCGCCCACTTCAAAGTCGGGCTCAATTTTCAGGGCCTCGCTCAGCGCGATCTCCAGGTTGTCGTCCTCCACGGCGCCGTCTTCGACGATGGTCCGGTTGCGCCAGATTTCAAGGTCGCCCTTGTCGGGGTTCACGATGACGTCGAAGTTGTCGTCGGTTCCGTACTTCTTGCGGATTTGAACGCGGAATGCCTCCTCGATGAAGGACATGAGGGTTACGCGGTCAATGCTCTTTTCGTCTTTGAACTCGCCGAAGGATTCGATAATGGCTAGGTTTTCCATAGCTACTTGAGAGTGAGAAACTTAGAATTTAAAGTCGAGGGTAATGCTGGACAATTCCGCCAGCGGGATTTGGGTTTGAATCGTTTGATCCATTTTGCCTTTGCCCACGGGCTTGGGCACGCGTTCGGTGCGCTCGAGGGTAATACTGGTTCCGTCGTACGCCGCCAATTTGCCTTTGCTTTTGACGCCATCCGTGTGCTTCACCACCACCTCGCGGCCGAGGTTTTTGCGGTACTGGGCGTCGACCTTAAACGGACTGAACATGCCCGGCGACGACACCTCAATGGCGTATTCCTCTGAGGCTTCGCCCAGTGCGGACTCAATGGCGCGGCTGATCGTCTTGATCTGCGCCAACGTAATGTGGCCTTCGTTGAGGTCGGCGTGGACCTTGATGTCGTTGGACGCACTTAGGCTCACTTCAACGGCAAACGCACCCAACTCCTGGAGGGTGGCGTCGACTAGCTGCTGCAGTTCGGTCTGGTTCATCAGTGCGGGCGTTCAAAAACCATTAAAAACAGTCGAGGGGACTTTTTGGGTCCCCTCGATTTTGGATTCAGAAAGCGCTGCAAAGATACGCCGGGTTTTTTTACCACGCAAACCGCAGGCTGGCGCGGACTTGGCGGCCCGATTCGAGGACGCCAAAAGCTCGAGCAATCGACAGGTGGTGGGCGTAGGCCGTGTTGGTGGCATTGAGCACTTCGAGGCTCCACGAAGCCCGGTCGTTGAGCACGCCCGTTAGGCTGGCCGACCACAGGCCGTAGCCCGGAGTGGGTCCGTCCAAAAAGAGCAGCTCGGTGGGCGAAAGTCGGTTTTGGGCCGCGTAGCGGTCGTAGTGGAGCTCCGCATGGAGCCGCTGCGCCGGCAAAAGGTCGTAGGCCAGGTGAGCGCCCCAGCGGCCCGGAGCCATAAAGGGCAAGGGGTTGCCCGCCGCGTCTTCGCCCAGGCTCAAGGCCCCCTGCGCGTGAAGGTGAAGCCGCTCGGTGGGGTGCCAGTGCGTGCGTACCTCGGCGCCGTAGACCCGCGCGTCGCCCTGTACGTAGTAAAAGCGCCAAGAGCCTGAGCTGTCGTTGGGGTTGAGGTAGATAAAATCGCGGTAGGCCTGATAAAACACGGTGAATTGGGCGTCGAAGCCTTGGCGCTCGTAGTGGAGTCCGAGGTCGGCGTTTGCCAAGCGCTCCGTGCGCAGGCTGGCGTTGCCCACTTCAAATCGACCCGCTCCGAGGTGCGAACCAAAGGCAAATCGCTCCTCAAGCTGCGGGCCGCGGGTTCCGTGCGAAATGCGGGCTTGGACACTCAGGGGCTTGCTGACGGCGTAGGCATAGCGGAGCAGGGCAGCATAGCCCGCAAAGGCTCCCACCTCGCCGCGAAGGCCGGCTGAACGGGTGTGGCGACCCTTTTCGACGCTGTAGTGCGCAAAGAGTGCCGACTGGAACTGCTCCGCATTCGGGTAGAGCCATTCGTGAGCGTGCTCGTCGTTGCGCAGTACTCGAAGTTGCTGGTGCGCCCCAAGGGTGAGGTACCCGTTGCCTACACGGCGGTCCAAGGTGGTGGTCTGCGAGGCAGTGTGCAGGTTGAACGCGATGTGGGCCTCGTTTTCGTGACCGGGCTCGGGTTCTTCGCCCCCGTGGGCTTCGTCGTATTCGGCGCGGAACGACGATTGAAGGCCCGTCACCGACCGAAGCTTCCAGGTACCAAGGCTGCGCTCGGCTTCCCATGCGAGGTGGCCCGCCTGAATGAGTTGGTCGCCGTGCTCGTGTTCGGGCTCTTGGCCTGGTGGGTAGCTTTTTTCGGGTAGCCCAAAGCGGCGTTGGACTCCCGTGAGTTTGAGGCGGTGCTGGGTTTTGCCGTTTTGCCACGAGCCTAGAGCGCGCAGCGCAAGGGTTTGAGCATGCGTGCCGTGGACCGTATCGCCGCGTGCATCACGGTACTCGGGGCTGAAGCCGCCGTAGGCTCCGATAAAGTACACACCCGGTCCGCTTCGGTGCAGGCTGTATTGGCCGCTCCACGGCATGCCGTTGGCTCCCCCATTAAGGGTCAGGGAGTGCTGGATGCCGGTGGCGCGCGGACGCAGGTCCGAAAAGTAGAGCACCCCGGCCATGGCGTCGGTTCCGAGCGCGAGGGAGTTGGGCCCAAGCATCACCTCGACGTGGTCTACACCCAAGAGCGGAAAGTCCAGCCCATGGTCCGCGCCGCCCTGCATGTTGTCGTAGCGCCAGCCTTGGTAGGCGGTGACGACGCGGTAGCCTCCGAGTCCGCGCAAGATGGGTTTGACGGTGTGTCCGCCCACGCTCGCGAGCTGAAGGGCGGGAGCCTGGCGGCTGAGCTGGAGCATTGCCGAGGGCCCTTGGTCGGCCAGGGTGCGCACGGGAATGGCGAGGACTTGGGTGGACAGCGCAGACGGGTTGTCGCGCTGGGCCTCGACCGAAGCCTCACCGAGTTCAATGACCACGGATGTGTCGCGTTGGCCCCAAAGAATGAAGGGCAGGGCCGCGAGCAGCCCAAATAGTACTCTTTTCATCATGTTTTGAATGGGTTAACCGGGCGCGGAGCGGTTCCGCGCGAAGAAGTCCGAGGTTAACCCACAGGCGGCCCGCGCAGGGCAATCGCCTCAAAATCTGAATCCTTTGCTGCAGCGATGCGGGCCAACGGTTCGGTGCTCCACGAAGCGCGAGGCATCAGCTCCCATCCGACGGCAATCGGCTGTAGGCCCAAGAGGTAGGCCGGGTCGGTCCACCGGCAGGAGTCGTCGCCTTCGTGCAGGTGAAGACCCTGCTCCGCACAGTGCTCGTGGTGGTCGTGCAGCAGGCTGTGGACCACGGGGTCGCCGAGGCGGCTTAGCCACAGTACCGACAGAATGAACAAGAATGCCGTCCGCATCGTTTCAAAGGTATGCATTGCGGTAAACGAGCAGAACGGGCCGCTTGTTCAGCCAATGCCCACGTTTCGCGCCTGCGGCACAGTATATACCTGATTTAATCGAATTTTGTACCGTATGATTCACCGGTTTTTGTTCGCCCTTTTGCTGGCCGCCGGCACGCACGCGATCGCGCAGCCCTGCTTTACGGTACCCAGCTTGAATTTGGTTTCGCGGACGCCCAACAGCATCACGGTTTCGACCAGCTCGACGTCGGCGTTTCACCGGCTTGAGTACGGCCCGCTCGGATTCACCCCGGGAAGCGGCACCCTGACTCCCTGGTTTGCCACGAGTTCTTATGTCGTCAGCGGGTTGTCGGGTTCGACAGGCTACGATTTTTATATTCGAGACAGCTGTTCGAACGGAAGCAAAAGCTTGTGGAGCAGCTTCTTTGGCTACTCTACAACCTGTGGTTCGCCCGCCAGCATTCCTTGGGTAGAGAACTTCGATCAGATCTTTTTCACGCCGCGCACCACGTTTACGGGCTTGGGCGGCTACATGTGCGGATGGATTGCCACACCCAACGAAGGTTTTGCGTGGGTTTCGGCGCCGCCCTTTCAGTCCTTGCCCACTACCGGGCCACAAAGCGACCACTCGGGCCGGAGCAAATACCTTTTTGTGGACCGATTTGGGGCGTTTACCGGCAACACCACGGCCATCATTCGCACCCCGCAAATCAACCTAACGGGCGCCAGCGTTCCGGTCGTAGAGTTTTGGTACCACATGTACGGCAACCAAATCGATTCCCTGGTGATTGAAGCGACTACCGTGGGCAACACCAACTGGGTTCGGTTGGGCGCTATTGCCAACAATCCCACACTTTTTTCGTCCAAAACCAGTCCGTGGCAGCAGCAGGTTTACCCGCTGACCATGTTCACCAACCAAACGGTGACGATTCGGTTTGTGGCCAAGTCTTCGGTGACCTTCCCGATCCAAGCCCGCGTGGCGATTGACGACCTGCGCGTAGGTCAAGCGACGGGCTGTGTGGCTCCGTCGAATTTGAATTTTAGCGGAATTTTGGCCACGTCGGCGACCGCGGGGCTGGTGAATGGTTCGTCTACGCACCACCAGCTGTCCTACGGCGCTGTGGGCACGGGAGCGGGGAACGGTACCCTAAAGCGATTCAGCGGAACGTCCACGCCGCTCACCGGCCTCACGCCAAATACCACCTACGAGGCCTGGGTGCGGGATTCCTGCGGCCCAACGTCGTTTAGCGGCTGGGTAGGGCCGGTGCAGTTTACCACCGCCTGTTTGGCGGTTCCGGCCCCGTGGAGCGAGAGTTTTGACGGATTTTCGTGGACGGTGCCGGGCTTCAACCAAGCTGGAACATGGCCCAGTTGCTGGAATCGTCCCACAAACAGCGGCATGACCTACCTCGTGGGTCCGCCCCAGTTTAGCTCCTTCAACACCGGACCCAGCGAGGACCACGGACCTTCGGTAAACGGAAAGTTCGTCTACTTGGAATCGGTCGGATTCACCAACGGGACTTCCGGGACCTTCAGGACCCCCTGGATCAACCTCAGTCCCCTTGCGGTACCGGAACTGACCTTTTGGTACCATGCCTACGGGTTTCAGATTGCGGGCACGCAGCTTCACGTTGAAGATACGGCAGGCGTTTTTACCCTTGTGTGGTCGAGTACCGGAGAAATTCAAACGGCGCAGACGGACCCCTGGTCCGAGGTAACCGTTAGTTTGGCGGCTTTTGCGAACAAAAAAGTGCGCTTGCGCTGGACCGGAACGGCAACGGGAAACTTTGCCTCCTTAGCCCAGTCGGCCATCGACGACATCGACATCCACGCCACGCCCTCCTGCCCGAAACCCCAGAATTTGGGGGTTACCACGACCAACAGCAGCAGCGTGACGCTCAACTGGACCGTCGGAAGCAGTCCGTGGGTTGTTAAGTACGGTCCGGTGGGCTTTAATCCGTCGCTGGCGGGAATTCGCGTGGTTGCGTCGAGTAATCCGTTCACCGTGACGGGCTTAAGTCCGAATACCACCTACCAGTTTTACGTGAAGGATACCTGCGGTCCGACCAGTGTAAGCGCGTGGAGCACGCCGGTATCGGCCACTACGACCTGCGTAACCGTGAATGCGCCGGTTTCGGAGCCCTTCCAATCTTCGGCTTGGACGGTGGGGACTTGGCCCAACCTGGAGGGTACGATTTCGGCGTGCTGGAGCAGGTCCGCAGGAAGCTCCGCCAACGAGTTTTTCTGGACGGTGGGCCAAGGTGCGATGCAGGCCATGAACACCGGCCCAAACCAAGGCGTAAACGGCGGCAAGTACATGTTTACCAGCGGATTCGGAAACACCGGCACGAATCAAGCCCTCCTGACCTCGCCCTGGATCAACACGACGCCACTGAACGTTCCCATGCTGCGCTTTTCGAGCCACCTTTTTGCCGGGGTGATCGACCGCCTGCAGGTTTTTGTGGATTCGGGAAGCGGTTGGCAGAGCATTCTGATCGTTTTGCCCGGGAACCAAACCTCGGCGAGTTCGGCCTGGACCCTGCACGAAATTCAGCTTCCAGCCTACGCCGACAAGACGGTTCGCTTCCGGTTCCGCGGTGAAAAAACGAGCGTTGCGGGGTATGCCGAGATTGGGTTGGATGAGTTTGCCGTGGTGGAGGCACCGCTACCCAGCTGCAGTGCGCCATCGGCCCTGAGTGCGTCGGGCGTTACGGTGAATACCGCTCAAGTTGGGTTTACTCCGGGTAGCGGCAGCACGCGCATTGCGCTCGGGGCCGTAGGTTTTGTGCCGACCAACGCGGCCGTGGTAGCCAATGCCATTACAAGCCCCCACATTTTGACCGGGCTAACGGCGAACACGACCTACCACGTGTACCTGAAAGACACTTGTGCGCCCGTTGGGTTGGCGAGTTCCTGGGTTGGTCCGCTTGCGTTTACCACGCAGCCCTGCCCGCCGGTTTCGGCCAGTTTTACCTACAATGTGGTGGGCGGAAACTTGATCATGAACGCCCAAAATATTTCGGCGACGTCCAACTACGCGTGGACGCTCGTGAATTCCAGCGGTGCGACCGTGGCCACCCGCACCGGCGGTTCGTCGACTATTTCGGTGTCGGGCACCGGAAGCTTCACGTTGAGCCTGATCGTGACCAATTTCTGCGGACGCTCCGACACGGCTCAAGCGACTATTAACATTTGCGCACCGCTTGGCGGCGGATTTAGCCATACGGTGAATGGAAACACGGTGAACTTCACCAGTTTGGCCGTCAATTCGTCGGGCCAGCTCTGGGACTTTGGCGACGGCAACCAAGGCAGCGGGGCCACCCCGACGCACACCTACGCCGGGTCGGGCTCCTACACCGTAACCATGCGGTCCTACAACATTTGCGGCGACACCATTACGTCGAGCCAAGTGGTGACCACCTGCAGCAAACCCACCGCCGAATGGACGGCCCAGATTCTTTCGTCGGGCGGAGCCGGAATGCGCGTGCAGTTCAACGCAACCCCCTGGTCGAGCGTGGACGCAGTAAACTTTCAGTGGCTTTACGGGGACGGAACCACCGGGACCGGCGCCAATCCGATTAAGGTATACGGTGTTCCCGGCTTGTTTTACACCGTTACCCTGATCGCGACCAACTCCTGCGGCGGAAAGGACACCTTGACCAAGTCGCTGCAAACCGTAGGTTTGGACGAGCCCTCGTCGGCCGGAGCTTGGTTCCCTAATCCGGCGGAGCGCGGACAGTGGATTACGAGTCCAAGCGATGTCCCGGTGCGGGTTGCCAGCTTAACCGGACAGTTGATCGGTTGGACGCAGCGCACCGAGGGCGGAAAAACCCAGGTCCAGGTTCCCGCGGACTGCCCAGCCGGCGTATACATCCTCTGGCAGGACGGGGTGGCGACGCGGGTAACCGTACCCTAGTCCGCTACGGAAGGGGACGGTAGCAGTGGACTTTGGGCGCTGCGTTGCCGAGCCGTTCGCTGAGCAGGAGGTAGCTCCCGTCGGGCATCCATACAAAGATTTCGCCTTGCGCTTCTTGGTCGGTGTACGGCAGCTCCGTTGGGGTGCGCTGCAGCACGACGCACGCGGGTTCGGAGGCCTTGGCTTCCCAGAAGTACAGCCGGCCGTAGCTCCGTATGGCAATGGGCGCCCGTTCGCCGGGGAGCAGGCTGCGGTCCGCCGCGGTCGACATGAAGATGGGAAGGTCCGCCACGGCGCGGGCGGTATCGAATCCGGTGCTCGGTGTGGACGGGAGCACGTACACGCGGTTGCGCGCCTCGCGCTTGGTCACGACGTACATTCTGCCATCCAGGGGGTCGGTGAAGACCGATTCGGCGTCGCGCGGACCGTCTTCGTACACAAAATTCCAGGTCATTGTTCGGTCGGGCGTGTAGCTCACCGTGGTCCCGAGGAGGGTGTCGATGCCGGTCGGCTCGGGCAGGGCGTAGATGGCCCTGGTGGGGTACAGGGCGTTGTTGTCGCCCACTTCGGCCAGGCCCAACCACCGCAAGCCGGTAGTGTCCGTCCAGTGGGTTAGGTCCTCCCAGTCCACGTTGGTCCAACCTGCGTTGAGTTGCAGTGTGGCCTTGACCCTTCCCGAAATTCGGTTGACTAGGTGCAGTTGGGGACCCGCGCCTCCGTCTTCAATGACCCAAAATCCGGTACTGTCCCAGCTGCAGTATGCGCCCCCACTGGCCTCGTCAAGTGCAACGTGGCCGGAGCTGTAGCGGGGAATGCTATCAAAACCCGAGGCTTTCGCCAGGGCCGTTGGGTCGAATTGGGGGGCTGCGTAGGTGCAGTCGCGCTGCTTCGACCCCGAGCACGCCGCCGCGGCCAAGGCCCCCAAGAGGGTCCAAGTGTGCGGGTTGAAAAAATGCCGGATTCGCATGCACAAACCTACTTCAAACCGGCCCGCTGTGCAGTAGCTTTGGTTGGCACGCACTCCGCGTGCAGCTAATTTTTTATTCCCATGAGCCAACCCACCGCCCAGCAAATCCTTGACACCCTTTGCGACGCCTACGGCACCACGTTGGCCGAAGTACTAGCGCACCTCGATGTAGAGTCCGAGATTCCTGCCGACGTGCAGGCCGCCGAAGAAGTCATGAAAATGGTCTTCAGCGGAATCATCAACGAAGCCTTTGACGAAGGCCGTGCCCGCACGGTCGAGATGGAAGAAGACGACCAATTCGGCGTACTGATCGACGAGGACTTCCTCGAAGAGATCGGTTTTGAATTGGACTTTGATGAAGTCGACGAAGACGAAGAAGAATAACGCCTTTTTTACCTGCACCTAAGGTTGCGGCACGTGCTTTGTATGCAGAGGCCCGGAACCGCTTCTCGCTCTGCGTTTCGTAGTGTGTTAAGGTGTTAAGGTAAATTGGTTCCCCTAGAAGCCCGCAGCAATGCGGGCTTTTTTGGTATTTTTAGGGATGCCCCGCTCAAAAAACCTCATCTGGATCTTGGCCCTCGCAGCCTTGGGGTATTTTTTTGGGCAGCAGCCCTATGTGGTGCGGGGTGGCAACCTGCGCAACCAAGTGCTGTCCTACGACGTGGCCGGCTACTACGCCTACCTGCCGATGCTGTTCGTGGAGCGCGACCTACGCCTCGAAAAGACCTGGAAGTACGACATGATTCAGCTCGTGGGGGTTCACGAACACCCCGTGTCGGGCGGGCGGCACCTGAAATTCACCGCGGGCATGGCCTACCTCTACGCGCCGTTTTTTGCGGCCGCGCATGCCTACACCCTCGCAACCAACCCCGAGGAGGCCCACGGTTTTTCACTGCCCTACCGATTCGGGATCGGATTGGCCGGTGTAGTCTACCCGCTCGTGGGCCTTGTGTTCCTGAGGCGATTCCTTCGCCATTATGTGCCCGATGCCGCCATTTCCTGGACGCTTTTCGCCCTGTTTTTGGGGACTAATTTGTTTTACTACAGCTCGTTTCGCGGTGCCATGAGCCACGGGGCGACCTTCATGCTGGGCGCGGCCATGCTCTACCAGGCCGACCTTTGGCGCCGGCGCGAGCAGGTGTGGCGGCTGGGGGTCCTTGGCGTGTTGGCGGGGCTCATCGTGCTTATTAGGCCGGTAAACGTGCTGATCCCGTTGGCGGTTGCCGCCATGTTCACCATGGACGGACGGCTCCCCAAGGGACTCCTCACCCCCAAAAGCTTGGCCGTGGCCCTAGGGCTGGCGGTGGTTGTGGGGATTCCCCAGCTCCTGTACTGGAAGGCCAGCACCGGCCATTGGATCGTGTGGACCTACGGCGCCGAGCGCTTTTTTTGGTCGCAGCCCGCCTGGATTCAGGGCTTGTTCAGCTGGCGCAAGGGGTGGCTGCTCTACACGCCCATGGTCGCCTTCATCCTTTTGGGGTTTTGGGGATTGGCGCGCAAAAAACCCGCGTGGGCCTTGATTGCAGGCCTGTACCTCATCGCGACCGCCTACGTCACGTTCAGCTGGTGGGCCTGGTGGTACGGCGGGAGCTTTGGGTCGCGCCCCATGATGGATGGCTACGCGCTGCTGGCCCTTCCGCTCGCCGTCTACGTGCAGCGGATGCTTGAAGAAGCTCCCGGTTGGATTCGAAGGCTGAGCCTCGGAACGGTGTGCGCCCTGGTCGCCCTAAACCTGGTCCAGACCTACCACTACACCGCCGGATTCCTGCACCACGACAGCATGACCCGGCGCGCGTACGTCTACGTGCTGACGCACTGGGATTTTCCGCCCAGGGAATTACTCGAGCAGCCCGACTACGAATCGGCCCTGGAAGGCCGGGGCTTGAGGTACTAAAAAAGCCCGCCGGGGAAACCGGCGGGCCTTCAAAGAAAAAGCGTTGTTAGTCCTTAGTGGCGAATGAGCTTGGCGGTCCGCATTCCGCGGTCGGTTTGGACTCGAATGAAATATGCTCCCGGAGACCATGATCCGCTAGGCAGTTCCGCCTCGGAGGCGTTGATTCCGTCGCGGCGGAAGATGCGGCGTCCGAGCACATCATGTACCTCGACCGATACGACCGTAGCTCCGAATACACTGATCAGGGCATTTGACGTGGTCGGGTTGGGCGTGAGCTGGAACTTCATCGACTCCGCTTCAGGGACTGAAATACTGTAGCCAGCTGCATTGAGCACTTTGGCCAAGCGCGGAAGCGTGTATGCCATGACCGTGTCGATGTACAAGAGCGACTGCGCCTTCACGTTGGGGTTGGTTTCGTTGGACGAAAGCGGATCTGCCGGATCCCACCAATCCCATGGATTTGCGTTCACTTTAAAAGGCATGGTCGCGTTCGGCGGAAGCATGTTGAACGTGTAAATGTTCTCTTGGGCGCCAAGGTTGTGCACGTTGGTGCGCGCCTTAACGGAGTATGCATCGTTCATTGAAGAAGAGGCTA
>JACCDW010862986.1_pt1 | contig 49442 bp, 90 predicted proteins | sample 7449781 | NCBI WGS metagenome assembly JACCDW01 (sample SAMN15323449, study PRJNA562643) | freshwater metagenome | isolation source: river surface water | place: USA:Blue River Watershed | collected 2017-08-18
ATTAAAAGCGGAGTCAAATTAGATCATTGGTGTAGAGATGAGTTATATGACAAGTATGTGAGTGAACTTATAAAGATAGAGCCTGCTGACGGAGCTATACAAAGAACTATAAAACATATGATGGATTGGGGAGATAAAAATCAATCACCGTGGGAGCATTATTTCAAGTATGTTAATCTGAATAGAGCGACTCACGATATCAAAGAAGGTTTAATAAGTCCTTGGTTGGTGTTAAATACCAAAGCAGGCAAAGAGATGCTCAAAAATATGAACGACGAACAATTAGAAATAATTTCTTCGAACATTAATCCTAGTTTTTGGTTGAAAAAATTCAGAGACTATCCCGCCGATCATGAATTAGTTAAAGATGTTATTAAGGAGGCGAAAATTTTATAATGCCTAAAAGAAAAGAAGAAATAGTCGAAGAAGAATTAAAAGACAACGAAGAATTTATTTCAAGAGATGACATCGATATAGAAGTGGCTATTAGTTCTGATGAACCTGTTGTTTATGTTAAATTTTCAGGTTTTGAAGATTTAGAAGATGCTGAAGAATACGCAGAGTTTTTATCAGAAACATTACCATTATTATTATTTGAAACAACAAGATTACAATAATGCCAGATATAGATATAGATTTCGTCGATAGAGACAAGGCTTTGTCGGTTTTTAAATCAATTCCTGCTAGTAGGTTAGAAAATAATCAACTAACAAAGCACAACACTGGTGTTTATTTTCATCAGGTTCCTATTGATCCTGTTAAAAACATTTGTTCTGTAGAATACAATCAGGCCGAAGAGCTTGGTTTTTTCAAAATAGATTTTTTAAATGTTGGTATCTATAAAGGTGTTCGAGATGAAGAACATCTTATTCAACTAATGAATCAGGAGCCGATATGGGATCTTCTTCAAGACGACGATTTCGTCAACTTACTCTTTCACGTCAACGGGCATGGTTCTATATTGCGTCAACTGAAGCCCAACAGCGTAGAGAAACTGGCAGCGATTCTAGCGATGATCAGACCAGCCAAGAGATACCTGCTTGGAGAGAGTTGGTCGAAAATCTTGAGCGAAGTTTGGAAGAAGCCAGAAAACGCAAATGAATACTACTTTAAAAAATCACATGCTACTGCTTATGCTCTAGCTATAGTAGTACAGATGAATTTAATTTGTGAAAGTATTAGCTACGAATACAGTTAAGAAATACGTCTCACCAACGTAATCGATTTACGCTTTATTCTCTTTACTATAATATCGTTAAGACTTGTACAGGGTCCTAGTAAAATTTTAGTATCTTTAGTGGTGAAATTTCTTATAGCGTATTTGAAAGGTGCTATATCTCTAAGTAAGAAGATGTTTATAGGAATTTGACGATTGCTTTCCCACCACCAAGCTTCTCCTAATTCTAAAAACCTTTCTTTTTCCTCATCTGATTTGATAGCCGCGTAATCATACATGCTGGTAACTTGAGCATCTTGATTTATTATAATACCAACATATTCTTTCTCAACATGGGCTATAACTGAAATAAACGGAAAGTTTTCTTGTAAGTTTTGTGTTATCCGCATAGATAAATAATTCAAAAGCAATAATATACTTATGTTACAAAGTTCTGTTTATTTATATCCAAATCGACTAAATGTTTATACAAATTTAGGAGACTGGAATTCTGCGAGGTTTAATCAAGTGTACCAACGAAATCTTAAAATATTTAATGGCGTAGAGAACAAGTTAGAATTTCAAGTTAGAAATTCTGATCAAAAACCTAAATCGATTAGCGGGTACTACTTTGTTTTTGGTATAGTAAATCCTGAAACCCAAGAACTAGTCTTAGAAAAGGACTGTATTGTAGAAAGCACCAGTCAAGGTAGATTAGCTGTAGTATTAACCGAGACCGAACTCAGTAACATCGAACCAGGATTATACAGCTATAGTTTGGTTAGCGAAATAAGACAAACTATCGATCAAGAAGAATATACCGTTACAAAAAGAGAAATAGTGTATGTTGACACGCAGTATGACGGTATAGGCACTATAGAAGTTGCTGGAAATATCAAAGGTAATCCTTTACCTAGTACCGAAATAAAGGAATTTAAATTTTATGCCGAGATAGATCCAGTTGATGATTACTATGTTAGTGGAATAATTCCTACTAAATCACAGCAGGTAACTGCCTCTTCATTACATACTTTTCAATTATATTTCAATAATTATAAAGGTAGAGTTTATTTAGAAGGAAGCCTAGATGAAGGTGGTAATCCGCAAACGTGGACTGTTCTGAAAACATTAGATTATGCCGATAGTATAGATGCTGATTATACAACCATAGTTGGAAAATTTAACTTCTTCAGATTTAGACATATTCCAAATACGCCACTTTTAATAGCAACATTTAGTGTCAATCAAACTATATTCTTCTACTATAATGTTAGCATTGTTAATGCTGGAAGAGGTTATTCGATTGGAAATACTATCCTTATAAAAGGAAACAAGTTAGGCGGTGAATCTCCCACACATGATTTGATGATAACTGTGACTGGAGTTGATAATCAAGGTGGTATAACAGCATTTACTCATACTGGACTTTCCTATAATGGAGTTTCAAACTATACTGTTGGTGTAAGCACATCACCAAATACTGGAACACTTGACAAAGTATTGTACAGATAGTAAACTAGTTCTATGACTCTAGTCGTAGATAAATTTAGAACACTTATCCCTCCAAGGACTAAACAAAGCCCATCCGGTTGGACATCCTTCAACGCTCCATGTTGTCAATATCGAGGACATGGGGCAGATACTCGCAAAAGAGGAGGTATTCGATTTGACGGTAACGGTATAGTCTATAACTGTTTCAACTGTAAATTCTCTACAGGATGGCAACCTGGATCACCGTTTGGCGAGAAGATGAAAAGTCTTGCTCGTTGGATGGGAGCGAATGAAGATGACATTAAAACTATGGTATTTGAGGCTCTTAAGACAGAAGCCGAAGACTATGATGCCCCTGAATATCAACCAAAAATAGAGTTCGCAGAAAAATCACTTCCTGAAGATTCTAGAACATTATTCAAATGGGCTTGTGATCCTACTAGTTTATCTGAAGAACTGTTAGAAAATCTCATGAATACAATACAGTATATTATTGATAGAGGTTTTGATCCTTATGATGAAAGATTTTATTGGAGTCCTAGCTCGGGATACAGCGATCGTGTTATTATCGCCTTCTTCTACGAAGGTAAAATAGTAGGAAATACTGCTAGAAAAATCAAAGATGGCAGGCCTAAGTATCTGTCAGATCAGCATCCACATTTTGTCTTCAACTTCGATAAGCAAACTGAGATTCAAAAATACATACTTGTATGCGAAGGTCCTTTTGATGCGTTATCAATAGGCGGGGTAGGTTTGTTGACGAACGATATAGCAGATCAACAGGCTAGGATAATTAATAGTCTAGGTGTAGAAGTTATAGTTGTTCCAGATCAAGATCAAGCAGGAATAAATCTAATTAAAAGGGCGATCCACTATAACTGGTCCGTAGCCTTTCCTAATTGGTCCCCAGAAGTGAAAGATGTGGCAGATGCTGTACAAAAATATGGCAAACTATTTACGATAGTTGATTTAATCAAAACAGCAGTTAAAGGCGAAATTAAAGTCACTATGGCATTAAAAAACTTAGAAAAAAAATTAAGGAATTAACATGAAAAAAATTATAGATATTATTCTTTGGCCTATCAGAAGATATCAAGAACATGTGCGATATAAGAAAAAAATTGAAGAATTAAGAAAACGTGACCCTTTTATCTACAAATGATAAAATCTCCCTGTAACAGCATTTGTAAAATGAATGAACATACTGAATTGTGTGAGGGATGTTATCGTACCTTAGATGAGATAATAAGATGGGGGATGTCTTCAGACGAAGAAAAAATAAAAATTTTAGAAGATGTGAAAAAAAGAAATGATAACTTGGGGTATATCAGCTAATAGTCACGATGCGGCATTAGCTGTATTTGAAGATAAGAATTTAGTATTCGCTAGTCACAGCGAAAGATTCAGCGGGATCAAAAATGATCCACATCTCAATTCTAGTCTTATAGATTACGCAAAAAAATGGGGAGAACCTAATAAAATTTGTTGGTATGAAAAACCATTACTAAAATCCCTAAGACAATTATACGCAGGACAAGGCTTTAGATTTAAAGAAAATAATATAACAAGATATTTAAGATCTTATGGTATTACATCTAAAATCAAAACCAAAAAACATCATCATAGTCATGCAGCAGCCGGCTATTATACCAGTAACTTTGACGAGGCGTGTGTAGTTGTTATAGATGCTATAGGTGAATTTGAAACCTTAACTATCTGGAAAGCAGAAGGTACTAATCTCAAAAAATTATACAGTCAGTCATATCCTCATAGCGTAGGATTGTGGTACAGCGCAATGACCCAACGATGCGGACTAAAACCAAACGAGGAAGAATATATTTTGATGGGCATGTCTGCGCTAGGTGATCCTAAAAGATTTTATAATACTATAAAATCAAGATTTTTAGATTTTTCTTCGTTAATAGATTTAAAGGAAAATCTACATGTTGGTTGTTTAGATTTTTTGCCTGAGGCTAGTTTAGAAAAAGATTTGTTTGATCTAGCAGCTTCTACGCAGGCTCTTTATGAAGTTATTTTGATGAATGTCCTTATGTATGCCAGGGGATTGACTAAATCTAAAAATCTTGTGCTAATGGGAGGATGTGCTCTTAACTGTAAGGCAAACAATGTAGCTTCTAGAATTTTTGAAAATGTATGGATCATGCCTAATCCTGGAGATGCGGGCAGTTCAGTTGGTGCTGTGCTAGCTGAATTCAATGAGCATATACATTGGCCAGGTGCGTTAATCGGTTACGATATGGGATATAAATCAGACAATGAAAGCATTGTTAATTATCTTGTCGAGCACAGATTGTGTGCTGTGGCTAGAGGCAAGGCAGAATTTGGTCCTAGAGCCTTAGGGAATAGAAGTATCTTAGCTGATCCGAGAGGCGACGATATAAAAAATTTAGTAAACTCTATCAAAGTCAGAGAACCATTCAGGCCATTCGCTCCGGCTATATTGGAAGAATATGCGGATGAATATTTTGAAATGCCGGTTAAATCAAGTCCTTACATGCAGTATACAGCCAAATGTAAAAGACCTGATTTATTTCCTGCTATTGTTCATGTCGATAATACTAGTAGAGTTCAAACAGTTAGTTCAAAAGACAATCCAGAATTTAGAAAATTATTAGAAGTATGGTTTGCTAAGACTGGATGTCCTATGCTATTAAACACAAGTCTAAATATTAAAGGCCAAGCTATGGTTAATGACCATTACCACTCTAAACAGTGGTCCAAGAAATATGGTTTACCTATTTTTAACTAGAGTATATAATTATAATATGATAAAAGATTACGGATACGAAGTACAAAAATTATATCTTGAATTAATGTTAGCAGACGCAGAAGTGTTTGTTCGCTGTCAAGGTATTTTCGATCATACATTGTTCGATCGAAAACTACAGGATGTTGCTGAATTTATAAACGAATACACTAAAAAATATTCAGTAATGCCCGAATATGAGATGGTCAATGCTAATTGTAAGATTGATCTTAATAGACCAGAAAATATCAAAGACGGTCATAACGATTGGCTGATGGATGAGTTTGAATCGTTTACAAGACACAAAGCTTTAGAAAGAGCAATTTTAAATTCTGCTGATCTTCTTGAAAAACATGATTACGGACAAGTAGAAGTGATGATCAAAGAAGCAGTACAGATCGGTCTGGCTAAAGATATGGGCACAGATTACTTTGCCGATCCTAGAGCTAGATTGATGAGAATCAAAGATAAAAACGGTCAGATATCTACAGGTTGGCCTACGTTAGATAAAAAATTATTCGGAGGAATGAATCGTGGCGAGCTTAACATTTTTGCTGGTGGTAGTGGTGCTGGTAAATCGTTATTCCTTGCGAACTTGGGTGTTAACTGGTGCTTACAAGGACTCAATGTTGTTTATTTGACATTAGAACTTTCAGAAGACCTGGTGGCTATGAGAATCGACGCAATGACCACAGGCATTCCGACAAAAGAAATATTCAAGGATTTAGATGATGTAGAAATGAAGGTTCGCATCATCGGCAAAAAATCAGGAGCAATGCAGATCAAATATATGCCTTCCGGAAAAACTTGTAACGATCTAAGGGCATATCTAAAAGAATTTGAAATAAAAACAGGACGCAAAGTCGATGTACTGTTAGTTGATTACTTAGATCTCTTAATGCCAATAAGCCGCAAAATTAGTCCGGCAGATCTGTTCATCAAAGACAAGTATGTGTCAGAAGAGTTAAGAAATCTTGCTGTAGAACGTAATTGTATATTAGTAACTGCTTCACAATTAAATCGAGGAGCCGTTGAAGAAGTAGAGTTTGACCACAGTCATATCTCGGGCGGATTATCTAAGATTCAAACAGCAGATAACGTATTTGGTATCTTTACAAGTCGTGCTATGCGTGAACGAGGTCGTTATCAGATTCAGTTAATGAAAACTCGTAGCAGTAGCGGTGTTGGACAAAAAGTAGATTTAGAGTTCAACTTAGAAAGCTTGAAAATTAGCGATCTGCCAGAAGACGAACAAGATCACAACGGAGCCACAGCCAGAGGTTCCAGTTCTATAATCGAAAATATCAAAAGAAAAACTGAAATAAATCGCACTGATCCAGCAGAAGGTATTTCTGTAGGAAAAGTTAAAGCAAATGTAGAAAGTACAAAATTGCGCGAAATATTAAACAGCATGAACACTGATGAAGACGCACCGTTTTGAAATAGCTCGTTATCTTCCAGCGGACGTTGAAGAAGGAACAATTTGGATTGATTGGCCCGCAGTGCATCGTCAAGCGGGTGTAGATCACATACAGTGGCTTAAATCTCAGGATCTTACAGAATGTCAAATAGTTGTAGAACATCGCCCTGATGATATCTATAAGTATCTTGTAGCGGAAATTTACTCGGAAAAACTTGCTACGCTGTATAGTCTAATGTGGGCTAAATAATAGATGCGAGCTAAAGAATTTATCGTGGAAAGGGCATTTAGCGGCTCTAAAAGTAGCACTATGCCAACTACTTATACCTATCCAGAAATGCCAAGTGCTGATCCGTATAAAGCCTATAGATTTGCTATGGCAATGGCCAATCATGAATTAAAACACCAAGAAGGTCCTACGAGCAGAAACGCCGTGATAGTTGCTTATTCCGACGGCGATGATGAAATTATAAAAGCAGCTGAAAAAAGAACAGGTCGTAAAGGTCAACTTGTTTCAGACAAAAAAAGTAGAGAACCTAATGAAACCGAAACAGTTAGTCCTGTAGCCAAACCTAAGCGAAACAAATACGGTGTCTAATGAAATTTTCAGACTTATTAGAAGAACAACTGATCACAGTCAATAAAAATTTAAATCCCAAACTTTGGGAAGATTCTGTTCTTAAAAGAGAAATAAGAGTAAAACTATACGAAATCGCAAAAGCATTTGAAGAATTTGTGGGTGTAGATCTAGACATAAAAGATTACACTATCACAGGGTCTAATGCCAATTATACATGGACAGAATATAGTGACCTTGATCTACATCTTATTATCCCAGGAAAGCCTACAGACGAACAGCGTGAACTTTTCAATGCTAAAAAATCACTATGGAGTGAGCAACACAATATCACTATAAAAGGTTTACCTGTTGAGTGTTATGTTCAAGGAGAAGACGAACCCCATCATAGCACTGGGGTTTACTCTATTACAAAAAACAAATGGTTAGTCGAACCAAAGAAAATCAAACCTAAATTAGACGATGCCGCTATCGAAGCTAAAAAAGATTCGATATTACATGATATCGAAATAGCAATGCTGTCTAAAGATCTTGACAAATTAAAAGTCGTAAAAGAACGCATTACTAAAATGCGAAAAGCCGGTCTTGAGCGAGCCGGTGAATGGTCTACTGAAAATTTGGTATTTAAAATACTAAGAAATCTAGGATTAATAGATCAAATTTCAGAAAAGATTAGAGAATTAGAAGACGACGAACTTTCTCTAGAACAGCAGAATAATCTTTTATATTGACCAAAAAAAGGGTTGGTTTAACCAACCCCTTTACAGCACATTAATCTCTACGAATTCCAAACAACTGTAGCAGAGAAATAAAAATGTTAATAAAATTAAGATACAGCGACAATGCTCCGATAACTTCTTCCCTACCGTCGCCTCCGTCTACTGAAACAAGTTCGCGGATTCTTTGTGTATCATAAGCTGTAAGTCCTAAGAAGATGATAATAGCCACAGCGGAAATTACCATTGCCATAACTGAACTACCGATAAAAATATTAATGATACTAGCTATCACGACAGCTATTAGTCCAACAAAAAGAAATTGTCCGAAACTTTCTAAGCTCCGTTTGGTAAAATAACCATAAAAGGTCATAGTTCCAAACAGCACCGACGCTCCGAAGAAGGCAGAAACAATACTGCCCATAGTGTAGATAACGAAGATCGTAGCGAAGCTCAATCCCATTAGGCCGCTAAAACCCCAAAGGAATAATTTCAATTGTTCCTTAGAGAAATTTTGTTCAGCAAAACTGAAAATTAATATAGCCACTAACGGAGCGAAAACTACTAACCATTTAGTAATACCGGTGAATAAAAACTGCATAAGTTCCGGGCTGGTGCTAACCAGCCAAGATGTTATCATGCTAATGATAACTGCTAGACTCATGTTGTTGTAAACTCTCAGCATAGCTTCGTTTATTTGGCTAGCTGTTCTGTAAGTGGTGGCGGTGACAAATTCCATAGATTCCTCCTATAGTTTAATATTAGATTGATCTGAAGTGAAAGTCAACTGTGAGGTTTACCATTATGCTGAATAAGTGTCAACAAATGGTTGCCATGTTTCTCTGGTTCGAGCTGTAAGATCTTCTGCTAGGCGCTGTGCTAACAATTCAGCCTCTGCTTGTTTGTTTGGAGCGAGGCGGTTACCCGAAAGGTCTTTGCTCATAAGAACCTGCCCAGTTTTAACATTACGTGCTTTAGGTATTAGATATTCTGCCATAATAAATCTCCACTAATATTTATATCATAAATAGACTTATGGATCGAATCGTTACTATATTTCCCAAGACTATTTACGTAACTCAATCAGATGAAGAAACACTGCTATCAGCCAAACAGTTAGTCAAGGATTTTCCTGAGCTTTGGAGCAAAAGCGAATATTTCAAACACAAGATGCATCAATTCGATGTGGAAATCAGCCAACATCAGCACATAGTAGATATTCCTGCTTGGCATAAAGTTAGGAAGTTCATAGAAGAAAAAAAACAATATTGGTTGACCCATATATGGAACTGTGATCCTTCTATCAGACCAATGATAACCAATAGCTGGCTAACAGCTACGTACCCGGGGCAGTTACATTCACAGCACATACATCCTAACAGTTTCCTAAGTGCTGTGTATTACATACAGGTAGATCCCGAAGTTGATTATATCAGTTTCGAAGATTTTCCTGCTAAAATAGTGCTGTTACAAACCACCTCATATAATCAATACAACGAACAGATACATACTATTCCAGTAAAAGACGGTGATCTGTTGATTTTCTTAAGTGATTTATATCACGGTGTGAATTATGTACCAGAATCAAAAGTAAGACCTAGAATCAGCCTCGCAGTCAATTCGATTCCTAGAGGTGATTCTTTAAACGGGACTTATTTTTTCTGGAGAGACGATCATGACAACGATCGTCCGAATCTAGCACACAATATCACTAAAAATTAATCTTTCCAGATATTATCTACGTACTTTAATCTTTTGGCCACAGACGGATCCATTAGCGAAACTAGAAGGGCTAGTCTAGCTGCTGTAGAAAAGTTAGGCATGGCGCTGTGCAGTATGTTAGGATGATAAATTAGGCAATCACCTATTTCCATGCTGGGCTGGACCATATTAGATTTAAAAAAATCATCATAGGCATGAGCGTAGCATTTATCTATGGGCCAAGTATAGCGCCAGCTGTGAGGAACCAAAGCAGTAGCTCCGTTGTTTGAGTCTACGGGCTGTAGGGGCATTATGTACTGTAGAGCCAATAGATCTTTTTGGCTGGCCCAAGGTTCGAATCTATAGGGACTGTCTACATGAGGGAACATCAAGCGATTGCTGGGTTCGTTAGTGATTATATCCACGCTGTAGACCACTAGATCTGTGATAGTCTGTCGCCCGTGTGCCAATACCTTTTCTATGATAGGCTGCAGCTCTGGAGCGTCAGTTAACTGCCCAGCCCACCAAAGGCTCAATGAGGGCTGATCCGCACCGCTGTTTTTAAACCAATATCTGCCTTCTAGATCCTGTCCTCTCTGCGGAACCAACGGAATAGACCTAGCAGCTAAGATCTGCTGGGTGGTAAAAAGGTTTTTTTCTATGAGCCAACCGCGAGCTAACAAGTGTTCAAGCATATCATATATATCTCTAGGCGCATTCTGCGATAAATAATCATTACATGTAAAAGGAATCCTTATGGCAACCCCAGGAATTTATGGCAGATATAATATACACGCAGGCGCAGTACAGAGTGTCTATGCTCCAGGAGGCGTAGACGCAGGGCAGGTCACACTGAATTTGGTCAACAGAGGAGCTGTACCCGGCAGTGTGAATGTGACCATCGACAGCGCAGTCAACGACGGAACTGGTCCTTGTCTAGAATTCCGCTCATTTATCAAAGTAGGCGAAGTGTTAGAATTGACCGGAATAATGATCAGCGCCAACCAATTCCTTACAGTGACCAGCTTAGACACCAGCATCAGTGCTGTGGTTTGGGGCGTGGATCTAGGCGAATCTACCACTGCTGCCACGATACCTTTGGTCATGGGTTGGAGCACAGGTGCTACCAATCTTGGTACCATAAACGAACTCTCGGCTTCAACGCTAAGTGTAACTGCTCTAGATCCCATCGATTCCGCTACCATAACCAATTACGCAGTGACCGCAGGCAGCTTGCCCACTGGACTAACTCTCAATGCTCTGACCGGCGCTATCACTGGCACAGCCAGCGCTGTAGCGGCCAATACAGTTTTCACTTTTACAGTAACCGCTACCAGTTCAGCAGGACGTACAGCCAGCAAACAGCATACCATAACTGTGGCCAATGTGCTGCCATTTGATTTTATCTACAAAGAAGAATATCTTCCAGGACAAACCGAAGGTTTCGCTGTGCGAGCAGGAGTCACTGCCAGAGACGCACACAGCGCCACTGCTACTATCACTTATGCTGTGACCGCAGGCAGCTTGCCCGCAGGTGTAACTCTGAGCAGCACCACTGGACAGCTGAGTGGTACAGCGCCCACAGTGGCCGCAGACACTACCTACACTTTTACCATCACAGCCACCAGTTCAGTCAGCGGCAGCATATCCAGACAGTATCGCATGATCATCAGCAATGTCAGCTATGCCACTGGCGCAGGCCTATGGTTCGACTGGGATGCTGCTGATTATCTAGGCACCTACACCAACGGACAGGCCATACCCGCAGGCACTATCACTAGCCGCACTGCTGCTGCTACCGTGACCAGCGCAGGCACATTGATCATGGGACATGCCAACGGTGGTTATGTAGACACAGGTGCTGCCGTGGGCTATTTCCGTATCACTGCCCACACAGACTGGGCCACACTGAACAATGCTACCAGCATCAGTCTAGTCACTTGGTTCCAAAGCGATCAGACCACGAGACAGGCCCTGATCAGCAGATTTGGCACTGGCACACCCAACCAGTGGAATCACATGGTAGATCCCACAGGCGACTATCATCACAACAGCACAGGTGCTATTGCCGGTGCTTCAGGAGATCTCAACACCAACTCATGGTATCCCTACACATGGACGCTGAGTGTTTGGGTCTATGACGTGACCACGGGCTATGCCACATGGTATCAAAACGATGCTCAGTTTATCACACAGGTGTTCTATGGCACTGACGCTGGTGCGGGACTGACTGTGCCTTCAACCACAGGCACTGTGGGATTCGGCACACGAGCAGACGTCACAGAAACCCTACGAGGCAAGCTAGGCATAGCACGTATCTATACCCGTGCGCTGACACGCCAAGAGATACGCAACGAATGGTCCAGCTACAAGTGGAGATTCTTCGACGCTGGCGCACGTAACTATCTAGTCTAATCCAAAACACTGAAAAACACTAGATCGTATGTAAATACACATACGATGCACTTGGAATTTCCTCTGCCCTCCAGTGCTGGCGGCATCACCGTCAAGTATGGAAATACTAGATTGGATCGTGGGCTGGCGGCATGGAGCCTGCGATGGGGATACCGTTTTTCAAAAACTGTGGTTGGTTACAGAGTTTGGGTGGAACTCGAATCACCAGAGTCATATCTATGGTTTGCCATGACTTGGAACGACGAGATCTCAAAGTGGCAGATCAAGGAGGATGACCATGATTCTGGCAGCAGTGATGTTGACCCTAGCCCTAGATGCTAAAACCCTAGATCGAGATCAGTTAGAGCAGTATTATTGGGACTGTGACACAGCCTTCATGCGAGGAGAGCTGGGAGGACAGGACCTGTGGAGCTGTCTGGCCATAACTGACGAATTCCAAACTTATTTCAAAGATCGAGACCAGTTCATGGAATACTGGCGGGAAAACAAACACCAGCAGTGGCAGCAGCGAAACTTCCGGGATCAGAGCACTTGACTTGGAAATTCATACTGATAGTACTGGTATTCGCTGACGGAGAATGGCGTGAATGGCGCAGCTACGATCGTCTTGAAGAATGTCTAGAAGCTGTGCAGACCATCACACATCATAGACAGCACGTTTTACGGGCAGGGTGTCTAGCGAGGTTAAATACTCCGGGAGACACCAATGACCGAAACACACACAAGAACACTGACTAGAGCAGTGACATGGCGCATAACAGCCACAGCAGTAACCGCACTGTGGACGGGCATAGAAGGCGCCATAGTCATAAACTTATTCATGACAGTGGCACACTATGCGCACGAAAGACTGTGGTTAAGATTGAAATGGGGAACAGCCTATGATAAAACTACTGGCAGTGGCACTGCTGACCCTGACCGCCTGCAGTGACCCTTATCAAACCTGTATAGAACAGGAAAAGCAAGAGTACAGAGAAAGGAATCCCAAAGCCAGCTACGGGCAGGTACAGAGCCGACAGAGCGATTTCGAATTGATGTGCTCAAAGTATCAAAAGAAGTAAATACTTGTACACAGGAGGGCAAGCCTATGTGTAACTACAAGCGATATAAACAGTTGTGTACGCTGGAAAATCCGCCAAATTGACGGACTAGATTAATCGCTGATGAAATAACCTGCGTTTGAGAACGCACTAGTACCTCGATCAACTATCGAGGTTTTTTTTGACCCTATCTACCGCGCGGAGCGTGCCGCGAATTTTTTAGCGAAGCGCAGCGCAAAATTTTTTTAGAGCGCAGCGACTAGCGGTAGCGCAAGATTGCAGCGACCTCTAGTGGCCCCGGCGATCTTCCCCCTGGGTCGATCTACCGTGCGAGTCACAGTGGGTGTGGGGAATCAATGGCGATCAAATGTGGGATGGCGCTGCAGCTGTGGATACTTTAGAATGACTAGACTGTGATGTCGTTCTGGAATCCATATGTCTACACAGTCTCTGCGATGTTCTATTTGGCAGTCCCAGCGGCTGAGATCCTGTAGAAACTGTGATTCGTTAGTGGGTAGATCTGTGGTCCAGGCCCAATATCTATAACAGTAGAGCATGATCTAGAAAGTCTTGTGGGGAGTTAGATAGCTGCGGAATTCACAGGTGCCCGTGATCTGTGTGCCCGATAGACGCAGTGCAGCTAGGGTGAGAGCTAGTTCTGATCTACACTGTGCTTCACTGACATAGAAGTTCTGTAGACTGCCACGATGTCCGTATGGTGGTTCAGCGGATAACACTATGATCAACAGTAACCACATGACAGCTCCTTTTGGGATATTTAGTCCCAGACAGTCACACACGTAGATCTATGATGCTGCCTCGAGGTCTTGAATTCCTACGCTGCCATTGGTGATTATAAGTGATGTAACGATGCATTTTATTGTGTAGCCCAAATGGGTCCTACAGGGAAAAAAATTGGCCGCGCAAAAAATTTGTGTAGTAACTTTTTCTTTTCATGGTGGTGATTTGCTACCCCTACTGTTGTTTTTTTACTACACTAGCATGTATAACCGGCCACCACTATCAACAGACTCTGACCGCCACCGGCATGCCATATCGATCATAGATGCGGGCATGATGACCTGGGAACTGGCAGGGTTCTTGGAAGCCTGTGGGTATGGGCATCTGGCGCTGAGGGATGTACATGGGAACCTGACCATAGACCTGGGGCGGCACTCCGCCACGGTAGACATCGTGCTGCTGTACCTGCTGCTGTGATCTAGCTCTGTTGTTTTCCGCAGCTTGGCTCAGCTTGTTCCACAGCAAGACTCCAGCTATGCCTGCCACAGCACCCTGTTCAAAGTCTCCCCATGCTAGGGCCTGTGTGTTAGCGGTAGTAAGTGTTAGTGCCAGCAGTAAAGCTACTGTTCGTTTCATAGTTGATCCTTGATGTTCTGTATGATCTCTAGTGCTTGATCTTGATAGTGTCCACTGTGTTGATCCATGACTGCCAGTATCATGAGTTCGCGCACGGTCTCAGCATCTCGCTGCCAAGTCTTGGGCAGGGCCAGTATCAGCTGATCTACTGCTTCACGGCTGTCACAGTCCCAGATCAGATCTGCCAACTGCCGCTGCTGCTCTGTGAGTCCTTGTATGGTAATAGTCATGTCAGCGTATCTGTAGTTGTCTGGGCAAACGCATGTTAAGATCGTTCTTGGGTCGGGTCAAGAACTTGTCCTTCCAATATTCACGACCCTGCGAGCCTGTGAGATACTGTGCTTGATCGTGTGCTGCGCCTAGATGACGCAGCGTATCCAGTGTGTCGTGGTGCGGCTGCGGCTGAGGTATGTGATGCTGTTCAGCGCCGCCTGTGGCTATCACTGCGGCTGTGATCACTGTGGCTATGAGATCCATGTTAGGCGTCCTTGCGTATCATCAGTGTGGCTACCCACATAAACAGCAGTCCTACCACGCTCACTGCGAGGCTCTGTAGGAGTTCTGTGTCGGTCAGGCTGTTCTCGATGCCGCCCACGCCCAACATGGTCAGTAGCAGGCCCATCATTACGAAAAAGAATGTTCGGGTGTCTTTGTTCATCGTCAGCTCCTTGTTTACGTGTTTCAGTATTTACAGTATACGATCTTTTGGTTGAGTTGTCAACCGTTATTTAATAGCTTTGATGGCTGTGTCCAATCGTGTACACAGGGCCACAGGCTAGCACACCCGCATCATCCTGCTTGATGTCTACGGGATCTGGAAAGCAGATGTCAGCCATATCCGAGTAGGCATAGTAGCCCGATTGAGTCACGCATAATTGGGCATCCTGGGGCAGTCGCTGTAGGGCAGCGATCATGTCTGCCACGGGGATGAATGATCGTAGATCGCGCATGATCTGCTCCTTAAACGCCAGCTGCCGCAGTCAACAGACTGGCAGTGATCAACATAGTGGCCTGTGCCAGACCAGTTGCGAAAGCCAGGTAAACCAGTGTGCCAATTCCGATCAGTCTCAACATCGTTCGCTCCTTAGTTCGTTGTGTTAGTGTGTGTAGTATACCTTCATCTAGCCAAAATGTCAACCAAATTACAGCAGATTTCTTTGATATTTGCTGCCATCGAACCACAGGCAGTAGAGCAAAACCCATAGGCCAGTTATGGTGATGTAAACGACTTCCCAAGGGCTACCAGTTAGCAGATGGTAAACAAAGCACAGTCCTAAGGGCACACCCATGAACGGGTTCATTAACACGAATGTCCATCCAATCAGCTTAGTCATTTTCGGCTCCTAGTATCGTTGCTTCAGTGTGTTAATAATACAGGAATCTCGCCAAAATGTCAACCAAAATTATGCCTTGCCCTCGCTGATATTTTTAGCGATCTTCTTTAGGCCCGCGCCTCTCTTAACGATCATGTAACCTGTGTTCTCTACGAGATCTACCTCAACCAGCTCTAGTCCTAGGTCTAACCGTTCAAAGACCTGATTCATAGAGCGGATTGTGGCAGCTATGCCACGCTCACAGGCTTCGTACTCTGAATCAGTGATGTTGTAGAACTCAGCAGCGTTGAGGATGCCTTCTGCGGCGTGTTGATAGCCAAAAGCACCGTCCAGGACCAGTCTTTCATTGATCATGTCGATGGGGCAGTCAATGGCATCCATCTCTTCGAACAGAGCGTTGACATCCAGTTCGCGCAGCTTGGGTAGATCGTCGACGATCTTGATTTTGGTTTTAGGCATGATTAGCTCCCTCAAGTTGTTTAGTTAGTGTGTGTATAATAACACCAATCCGATCAACTGTCAACCAATTTCTCTCTGAGTTCCACGTAGAAGGTATGGTATTTTGCGATTCTAGCAACATCCTTCTCAGTAACGCCCTTGAGCCTACGGATATCAGTGTTGTGGCGCAGATCGCAGAGTTTAACCCGCATAGCGTCCGGGTTGGCAAACACTCTAGCCTTGTATTCATCGTAGGTTTCTCCACGACGCTTGGTTAAGGCATCGATACCTGCGATAACACGATCTGACATACCTGCTGCCCTAAGGTCTGCGAAGGTCACGTCTGTGTCCTCGATCATATCGTGTCCTAGTGCGATCACTCTCAGTTCCTCGTCATCTTCTTTGAGGAAACTCATGACTCGCAGAGGATGTAGGATATAAGGACTACCTCCCTTGTCGAACTGTCCGGCATGGGCATTGGTAGCCATTACCAACATCCGATCTAACATTTCGCCTTTTCTCATTGAGTGCTCCTTTACTGTATGTACAGTATACGATCATCTCGCCAATCTGTCAACCGATTTCGCGTAGATACAGTGTAGGCTAGGATCCATGGGTTGCTGTTTCAGCAATCTTATACACTCTGTCATAGTCTGGGTTTGAGCACGGACCTCGAAGTCAGGAACTCCTTGGACCAATACTATGGTTAGCAGTAACCACATCAGGGATCTGACCTTAACAGTTCACGCTGCATCTGCGCATCTCCCATAGCTTGGAACGCGGCTGCATCCTGATGATAACCTGTGTAGATCAATCCCGCTAGGTAGATGATCAGCAGTCCCGCATTGATCACTACTAGGTTCCACTCACGGATCCTTACTGACCAAATCAGGTATAAAAGCGCACCTAGGTTCAGTAGGTAGATGTTCATGGGATCGATCCTGAAAGCAGTACAGATCGCTCCTGCCAGTGTCACGGCACAGGCCGTCCATTTCAATACGTTGTCTATCATCACATGCTCCTTTATTTGTGTGTATTATACGATCTTTTGGAGCCGTTGTCAACCAAAAGAGACCCTAGTTGGTCTCGGGTTTCTTGATAAGATCTGCGCCTTCGTCGATGATCAGCTTGACATTTTGGAATCTTTCGCTTAGTCTCTTGATCAGGCTTTCTCGATCATGTCCTTGGCCCAGGAACTGATCGTTGTCTGTCCTGAAGGCATAGACCTGATCGTGATGCTGTTCGATCTTGATGTGGATGGTGGTAAGGTCGTCCTCGGCCGCAGCTTTGTGATCTTCAGTATGGAAGTCTATGCCGTTCTTGCGGGCCAAGTCTCTCAGCTGCTGCTCTGTGATGCCGAGATCTTTGAGTATCTCACGGAAGGTGATGCGATTCCAATAGTTGGTCAGCCTTACAGCTACCATGAAGCCCAGTAGGAAGGCGAGGAAGATATCTAGTAACATGATCTATTTAATCCAAGACGCCCCATAGCTTGGCAGCTGACACAGCGCAGATCACTCCAGCCACTGAGCACACTGCTGCTGTGGCCCAACCTAGGAGAGATCCAGTGCCAGCAGCGCCAAAGGCCACGTAGAAGTTGATCCAGGAGATCAACAGTTGTAGTACGCCCATCATTTGGTAGAATCTAGTATCAGTCATGCTATTCTTTCAGAAGTCTGCGGTTAGTACGCCTGTGGAGTGATCCAAGCTGACAAAGACCTTACCGGTTTCATGGTCTCCAGTGCCAGCTTCGTCGTAGTAGCTGACCTTGTAGCAGAACTGTCCGCCGTTGGTCATGCCTAGGAATTCCGCTGTTTCAAACGAGCACATAGAATAGCCAGATGTGTCTAGGATCTTAGCTAGGTCTTTGGTAGTGAAACTCATTAGTCCTCGTAGGGTTTCTGCTGTGATCATCGTTCGCTCCTTTCAATATGTTTGTATTATACGACCTTTTGGCACAGATGTCAACCGCTCGGACAGCGGGGTCGGTGGTGGCAAAACCCTACAGGCTGTAGGGTTTTTACTATTATGCTAAGAAAGTTTTAACACGTAGGTACATATTGCTTGTAAAATATACTTTGTTAGTATAATCTAAATCTGCAAATGCTTGCTTAATTTCTAAGTACTGTGCACGTGTTGCGTAACCCATAACAACACGCACTTGCGGGTTACGCTTGTTTGTTTTTTCTGTATAATTTGCACTAATGTTAAAAATACGCAGTATTTTACGCACTTGTTTTGTGTTTGCTAACATAGTTCGCTCCTAGGTAGTAAGTGTGTATAATAGCACCTGCTGCCCAAAATGTCAACCAAAAAAAAGCACTGTGACATTACGCCACAGTGCTCAAGGTCGCCTTACCGGGAGCGAATCGGATTTACTGGGCGACAGTTTCTGCCTTTTTGGCAGTCTTGGGAGCGGCCGTTGCGGCCACTGGATTCTTCTTAGCTACGTAAGCGATCGCTTCTGCGACCTCAGCACGGCCCTTGGCAAAATCCTGCTCCAGCATGTACTGGGCGATCTCGCCTTTGGTCATCTCACGAGGGAGGTCGATCAGCTCGACATTAGTATGACCGTTCTTGGCCAGGATCTTGACACGCATCGCGTCATTGGCAAAACGGATCTTGGTCTTGCCGTCAAGGGTGGAGACACCTGCTACTGCGAATTTCTTTTCTGTTGCCATTTTAAAGTTGCCTTTCAAAGTTAAGTTAATTTGCCTATCTGGAATTCGCATTCCATTATATAAATTTAGCACCTTAGTGCCATTTCGTCAACCATTCATTTTACCAATTTCACTTCAATAGTCACTGCCTCCTTTTCATCGAGAGCCATAACGAAATTATCATCCATTACCAAATCCTGCATAGATAGATTCAGCATGTCTTCAACCTGCTTGAGATCTGCTTGACCTTCACCAGCACAGATCACTTCGAATTCAAATTTATAAGTCCTCACAGTGACACCAATCCTAACTTCTCACGACCGTCTTTGATCCACTCTGTGAGTTCTTCGGTTTCTTGATTCTCCGCTTCATACTCTGCCATAGACTCTGAGATACCCCATTGATCATCTAGATCTTCACCGATCGTATCTCGTACAGTCTTGCTATCCAGACCGCTGAGCTCGTAGCAGTCATCACAGCCGTCATAGAACCGTCCAACGAATCCCATGCCAGGTTCGTAGTAGTCTAGCGTTACTTCGAAGCCATCTTCTACCAGTTGCTCTACAACACCCATAGGCGGAGCCCAGGCACTTTCAAACGACGCAGAAAATCCTAGACCATCTTCGTCAACATCGATTGAATGCTCGTCACCTACATCCCACTTGGTCCCCCAACGGCTAGTGCAGAAGTCATACCAGGATTGATAACCAGTTGCTTCAACAGCAGCCTTGCGGATAGCATCAGCCGCTGCCTGCTTGTCCGGATCACCGTAGTTAGTTGTGGTCTCAGGGTTCTTTAGAACATCTGGCACCGAAATCACAGCATCGCAGAACTCTCCGCGTTTGAACGCTTCGACCAATGCTTGTACCTTTTGTTGATCTGACCCTCTGAGGGTGATCTGATTGCTACACCAATTAGGCATGTTCGCTCCTTATTCGAAATCTACGGCACTGACTTCAACAGCATTTTCGATCTCTGAATAGATCTCATAGATCATGCGTTGAATCACATTCTTCTGACCCACTCGGATGGGCAGTCCCAACAACAGCTCTTCGATCTCATCTAGTTTCTGATCGATCGCTTCGATGTCCATGCTTACTCGGTCTTGATAAGTCATGTCGCTCTCCTTAGTATGTGTATATTATACACTCACTGACTCAAAATGTCAACCAATTTTTGATTCTGTCGATCTTGATATTTTCTCTGCATGATCCCATCAAATCGATCGATCATGCGGTCTTCGACCTTTCGGGCGTTCATATCAAAGATCTGTCCCACAGTCCTAAGGATCTTGACCTGGGCCATAGGGCTGGTTTCTGGATCCTCTAGCACCTCCATGGCCTTACGGATGTATTCAAACTCTTGCGGTGTCATATCAACCCACGAAAATCCAATATGAGCCCAGCAGTATCGCGTAGATCGCTAGAGCATAAGTTAGGTCTTTAATCATCGTTCGCTCTCCTCAATATGTGTATATTATAGCACCAAACGGATTAGTTGTCAACCAAACGATAGCCGTGTTTTTGAGCGATTTCCAGTGCCCGGGCCAGCTCCTGTGCTTCCTCTTCGATCTTACGGGCCGCAGCTTCGGCGATTCGACGCTGTTCAGCTTCGTACTCTTTCAGCTGTTTGATACGCTGTCTCTCGGCCCTCTTACGTTGTTCCTCAGCGATGTATTCTTGGCGCTCAGCATATTCCTTATCCGTTTCTTCTCGCTTGAGCACGGCCCAGCACTCTCCCTGGCTGTAGGAAAGATAAACCTTGACACCGTAGAAGAACTCTTTCTCGTTGAACTTCTGGCGATACTTTTCCATAGCGGCCATAGCCTCTCGGATCTCTTTCTTGTCCAAGAGCTGCTTCATAGGCATACGGTGTTTGCCAACCTCGATCAACAACCTTTCTGACTTGATGCTTTTGCTTTTAGGTTTCACAGTGTTCCTCGATATGCTTACAGTTGCCGCGAAATGTAAATCCAGGGCATGAGCAAGTTCTTTCTTCGATATTGACATAGTAAGAGTTACCCTTGCTTCCCTTGACTTCTAGAACCATTGGCTCTTTCTTCGCTGTGCCGAGGTCTTTGAAGGGGTTGTCTTTGAGCTTTTCGAACTTACGTCCACGCCGGTCGATCTTGAGCGTGCCTTTGAGGACTCGGATCTCTCCTGTGCCCCAAGGCCTGTAGGCAACCACTCTGTCCCCATCGAGGAGGTAGTCGTGGTTGGGTTGACGATATTCAACCCCTGTCCAAACAGTCGTTTCACGCACAGCCTCCATGATCAACCAACGATATCCGAGTGCGGAGGTAGGTCGTAATCCATAGGATCATTAGGAAATCTAGGTGTGCGATTCATATTAAGCCTCCGACAATAGTTTAGCTAATCGCTCGTTTCTCTGCTTCTGTGCCATGGTAGCAAATCGCTGACGCATCTCTGCTCGTTTAGCCTTAGGCAGCTCACCAATCAGATCCTTGACTATGGTCTCTAAGGAACCGCAGGCATAGGCATAGTTGCTGTAGTTTTCGTAGGACGCAGCAATAAAGTCGCTGACAGCCTTACCGGTCTCACGGCTCTCTGCCATGTATTCGTTGAATCTTTCTTGTGCTGATTTAGGCATATCAATCTCCACTATCTATTTGGTAACGATCACCGCAGTGTTCGCAGGTGTATTCTGTCAAGCAACGACCCACAGTCTTTGAAGAGTAGGAATGCTTACAAGGCACTCCGTCTTTGTTCAGTCGGACTTGGCCCTTGGGCGATCCGTACATATATTGACCACCGCAGTTAGTACAGCCAAAGGTATCAGTTTCCTTATCGTAGCCAGCGATGACGTGTTTATATTTGTTGTCACCAGCGGGCACTCGACCGCTACCGTTACAAACTGGGCAAGTTCCGTATTCCATATTTCGCTCCTTGTTTCTTACTATGACTCTATTGTAGCATCACTCGCCCAATTTGTCAACCGATATTTTACAGAAAAGATTCAAAAGCCATTTCGTTAACTATCTCAGGATACTGATCCTGAAGTTGTTCTAGTTCAGTATCAGTCAAAGCAGTACCGTCTTCGTAATATGCTTCTTCAAAGTAAGCATCGCAGAAGTCAGGATAGTCATTGCCATCTACACCTGCTACGGTTACATCTACAACCTTCTTACCGTTTAGTTCCATTTTCACTCCTTGTTTCTCACTATGACTCTAGTATAGCACCTGCTGTCCAAAATGTCAACCGTTTTTTGCGCCTCTACAGAAAGCCCACATTTTGCGCTCGGGTTCTTTCATTCCCATCAGAACGCCCTCGTAGTCTGCGTATGAGCAAAAGAGCCAAGCTCTGTCCCTGTTGCTGCTGTAAGAACTCATTCGATGCCAGGAAGGACGGTCCCTGATCTCGTTGTTGTGACGAGTGACTTGAGACTTGGCGACACTCTTGCTTTTATAATACTTCATCGCCCGGCCCGATTCTTCTTCGTAGACTATCCATCCCATGTCATGCTACCCTATATAAGATACCTTTTGATGTTATGGTTTTAGTAACCCCTCTGCGCTCCCACTCTTCTTCCATGAGCTTGAGCCATTGTCGATCTTTGACAATGGGCTGATCGATCTTGATCGACACTCGCTTGGGATTGTATGCTTCGTAGATCTTGCCCGCATAGAGCTGGCCCAGAGCGACCTTCATGCGATCTACTTTGAGATGTACCTCTTGAGACCAGTGGCTCTTGTTCGCGTAGCTCTTCATGCGAGCATCTTGAGCTGCCCACCATGCACAGGGCGCTGAACGAGTTTCTTTTTCAATTGTCTTCATCTTCGCTCCTTAACTATCACTATACCTATAGTATAGCACCTCTCGCCCAATCTGTCAACCAAAAAAACACCGGGTCGGGTTCAAGGCCCGCCCGGCGAATGTGGCATTTCTGCCACAGAGCGTTAGTCCAGCCTCGATCCTGCGTAGGCCTCAAACCCGTACTTCTTGAACACCGCAGCCGCAGCTCGTGCGCCTTCTTCAAGAGTGTCTACATTCTGGCAACCAAACTTCGAAGGATTCCACATCTGGAGGCTCTTGGTGTAGCTCTTGCGAACACCGTTGGCGATCAAAGCCTTACCCATCTTGGTGTTGCCTTTGATGCCGTAGATGTCGACCCAGGCAAAGCCACAGGCGTATTGATCACGACCACCCAGCCGTTCCTGGAAGAACTTGTTAGCAGCTTCGTAAGCGGCACTCTGGGCTTCGGCTACGATTGCGGGGATCTGCTCGGGGGTTACAGTAACTGACATAGTTTCGCTCCTAAGTTGTTTACAGTGTTTAGATTATACGATCAAGCAGCCAATTTGTCAACCAAAATTTCACGAGCAGGATACGTGATCTCGCCATCGTACTCGAGCTGATCACGCTCGAATTCAGTGAGGTAGTCATCGGCTACCACTTCCCAACCGATCACATGCTCAATGAAGTAATCGTTGCTTTCTTCGATCTGCGGACGAACCATCTCTGCGATCTCTGCCGCAGCGTTGATATCGATGTTGAGGACCACGTAGTCGTTGCCGCCCTTGGCTTTCCAATAGGCCTCGGAACCCTTACCGACGGTGCCGTCTTCGCGCCAGGCGTAGTTCTCGTAAACTTGGGTGGTGATCAGCAGTTTGGCCATCTTTCGCTCCTTAACGTTCACTATACCTATAGTATAGCACCGCGAGCCCAATCTGTCAACCAAAATATCTAATAACCCTAGACAATGACGGGTTTCTTTATACGTGTTCGATCATCCCAGATCTTGTAGCTATGGTTGTCACGTACCCAATCAGCGAATGCCTGTGGGTCTAGCGTGAACCATTGTTGGATCTCAGATTCAGTGATCTCATCCTCTGAGGTGAACACGTAGATCTCATAGTTTCGATGAGCGTTGTACTGAGCTCTGAGCTTGAGGGCTGTTAGATTGAATCCCAGCTGCTTCTCAACGACCTTTGAGTTCTTGATCGATTCGAAGAGCGTAGCTCGTGCCCAGTTGTCAGGATGGTGCTCGGTGATTTCCTGGAAGAACTCTACGCCGTGGCAGTCCCAGGATACAATCCAATAACGCATATCAAGCCCTTCTGGTCTTTTGTAGTGACTGTGCTTCCTTGCGTAGACGACCTGCTTTCTTGTACAGTTCGTCTGCCTGCCTGCTTAGATACTTAGATCGATCTGTGGTCAATTCACTGCCTGCGAATTCTCGTTCTACGTAGTATTGAGTCAACATTGTCTTGATCATAGTAGGAAGATCATTGCCTGTATCATCAGGGCAGATAAACCTAACCGGACACCGACCCCAACCACCGTAAATCAAAAACTCAGCGTAATAACGTCTATGGTCTTTATTATATGGATCAAAGGCCACCAAAGGCCTCGATAGGAACTCTAACTTGCTCATCAGCTGTTTACTGTGTCATACGGATCGTATGACGCCTCCTCCCCATCGATGTACTGGTCAAGATCTTCTAGATCAGCATCCTCATCGATCAGGACACCGTCGTCGTCGTAGAAAGGATCTTCATAAATCATACCGTAACGATTCATTTTACACTCTCTTTCATAATAGTCTGTGTTTTACCTACTACCTTATCGATCGCAGAAGCCACACCTGATACGCCTACTGTGGCCACAAACATACCTAACAAAAAAGCAATAATCGTCTTCATAACATCGCTCCTTTCTCTAAGTATCTTTATTATACGATCGTTTAACCAATCTGTCAACCTGCTTGCATGTGCATAGCAGCGGGGTCAGCTAAGTGTGGCGTTATTGCCACACCCGCCGGCACTCCTCAGCCCGCTTCTTTTTCGTAGATTACCGTCTGCCCGAACGGAGCCTCTGCGGAAGTATTGCCCTTGACAATGAACAGGGTATCGCAGTAATCTTCTTCACCCCAACCACCGCAGGGGTAGCCGTCTGTGAACATGATAAACTTCTTAGGAGTGATGCCCTGTTCCTTCATGAACTCCCAGTTGACTTCGAACGAAGTACCACCACCTCCTGTGGGCTCATAGTCAGTCAAGTCACTGGAGTTGTCTTGTGTAATCTCTTTGTGATTATACACTTCGGTATCAAAGCACCAGAGGTTGACTTTGAAGTCTTCGTACTGGTCCATGATTCCTTTGATCTCGCTAAGGAAAGTCTTAGCATCCTCGTCACCAATGCTACCGCTCATGTCCATGCCGATAGCAACGTCGATAGTAGTCTCTGGAATCATGCCCGGTAGGATCGCACCAGTCTGCCAACCCTTGCGGCTAGGACGCTGGAAGGAGTAGTTAGAGCGAACGATGCTTTGGATCTCTTGCTGGACCAACTGGCGCCAGTTCATCTTAGGCTCAGTCAAGTCCTTGATCATACGCATGATGCCCGCAGGAGTCTTACCTGCGCCAGCAGCCGCGGCACTCTGGATCATAGCCTCTTTGATCTCGTCCTTGATACGCTGAGCTTCTTCTTTGGAGATGCTAGGACGGCCTTTGCCGTCTTTGTCGCCATCCTGACCTTCACCGTCACCTTCTTTGATGTGATCGTCTAAAACATCGCCTAATTGCTTGAGTAGATCAGACATACTGATCTTCTCTGCCTTTTCCCAGAGCTCGTCGTAGATCTCTTCCCAAGCCTTGCCACGGTACTTAGGATCGTAGCAGATCTTGACCTCAGTGATCTTCTCACCGATGCGCTCGTCTACAAGGATTTGGTTGACAGCATAGTCCTGCGCGATGTTGGCTAGATTACGATCGCGGCTACCGCAACGACCAAAGTGATCTAGGACGCAGTGGAGGATCTCGTGACCAAACAGAAACTCTAACTTCTTAGGGCTGAGTTTGTTGATGAAGTCTTTGTTGTAATAGAAGTTGCGACCGTTAGTGGCCGCAGTCGGGCACCAGTCTGAAGCGTCAATGAGCTTCATGCGGGTGGCCATGTTACCGAAGAAAGGTGCCTTTAGGAGTAGTCCTACTCGGGCAGTAATGAGTTTTTCTACGATTGGATCCATTAGTCGCTCTCCTTATTGTATGTATCTATTATAGCACCTTCTGGCACCCTTGTCAACCAAAAAGATGGGCGGGACCCTGGGTGAGCCCCGCCCGGGCGGGAGGGGGTCTAGTTCTCCATCGCCGACAAAACATACTTGCCGAACCGCTTGTGGAACTCGTCGAAGCTCTTCATCTTCGTAGCGTCCAGGGGCAAGTCGAAGTTGCTGAGAGCGGTCTTAGCACCCATGACAACGATCTCTGTAGAGAAATTGTCCATCATGTAGCGGAAGAAACGATCCGCCATATCATCCCAACCTTTGGCTTTCTTCTCAGCACGATCACGCAGTTCGTAGCAGAGCGAAGTAGTCAGCGAATACATGGCACTGACTTCTTTGACTTCCAGTTTAGTGACCCTACCTTCAAGGACGTCTTCAGGCTTAGGCAGTTTAGAAGCGATCTTACGATGCGCCATGAACTTCACAGCAAGACCGTCGCCGATCGCACCTGCGATCAAGTTGTGCAGCGTGTCAGTATCCGTGTCATCGTCCTGCAGCAGATCACTGACAAACATCCACGAACGCGGAGTAGCGAACGCCTTAGAGGGCGACTTAGGATCGAAGTCGTTCAAGTCCTGCTTGGCGAACGAAACATAACCAACGACCTCAGGATGGAGGTTGTTCTGGGTAGCCCATTCTTGCCAGTCGTCGAAGTCTACCTTCATCTCCAAGTGGACGAAGCGGTTAGCCAACGGAGCAGGCATACGGTAAGTGACACCACGGTCACCTTCACGGTTACCAGCGGCAACGATGTCAACACCCTCAGGCAGTTTATAGGTACCAACACGGCGGTTAAGGATCAACTGATAGGCCGCGGCCATAACAGCAGGAGGAGCAGAGTTCAGCTCGTCTAGGAAGATCATCGCGGTGCTGTCTGGATCAGTAGGCAGTTCAGCAGGCGGTGCCCACACCATAGTGCCCTGATCGGCATTGTAATAAGGAATGCCCTTGATGTCGGTAGGCTCCCAAAGGGCCAGTCGAACATCAATAACTTCACGACCGGCATCTGCGCCGATCTGCTTGACTACATCGGATTTACCAATACCCGGAGGACCCCACAGGAACACAGGACGACGAGTTTGGATTGCTTTGCGGATTGCCTTCTTGGCCGACTTCGGACCAACTTGGCGGACAGAAATGTCTGACATACTAGACCCCTTCAAAAAAGTTTATCAATTTCCCAGTATCATTATTATAGCACCTGTCGGTGCGGCTGTCAACCTACTTTTTTCACGTAGTTGAGTTGCGTTGTTTTATCGCCACGGACGTTCTTGATCTTGCCCTTGATCTTCAGCTCCCCAGTCAGCTCCTGGCTGAACCAGAAGTCGATGAAGCTTTCACCCATGCGGGCCTGGATCTTGAACTTATTGTAGTTCGGGTTGAACCGTGAGTTGATCACAGTGATGTCACCTACGACTGTGTCGCCGATGTTGCCTATCAGTTGCTCTGAAGTAAAGATCTCTCGCTTGAGCTCTGTGCGCTCTTTGTCACGACGAGCAGCATTAGGAAGACATGATACAATAGCGAACTCCAGCATATTGCGCCCAGTGAAGGTATCCATTTGGGCGATCTTTAGGGCCTGCTTGTCAAAGTCACTGATGTTGCCTGCCAGCGCCTTGAGTGTGTAGGTATTGAAATGGGCACGATACTCACGGCCCTTTTCGATGTCCTCGGCAGTAGCCTCTGAGAACGCACCTTCACGGAGCCATTGCTTGACCATCTTCTTGTTGGCTTCACGTCCACGACAAGGAGGAGTTGCGTTGGGTAGCCATTCGTCTTCTTTTACATACCCGCCGTTGATACGATCTGCAGCTACGGCTAAACCCCAAACTTGATCTGCGGTGAATTCCATTGTGCGCTCCGTTTCGTTACTGTGCCTACAGTATATAGTCGTTAGCCCAATCTGTCAACCTTTTTTTCTGTTGCTTTTTAGCAACATTTAGGGAGTGCCGGTCAAGAGAAAAGGGTGTTGCTTTTATGCAACACCCCCAAAGTACCGCCCCGGGAGCGAATCGGCTTGGTTCTTTGTGAACTGGTCTTAGACCGTCAAGCCTAGGGCAGCAGCCTTATAACCGAGGGCTACGAGTTCACGGCTAGCGGAACCCATGCGATACTCAGTTACCTGTACACCGTTACCAGCTACACGCTGATCGGTATAGATAGGATAGCCATTCTGGCGGATGCGGCTGACTTCAGCTGACATGTTCTTGATGCCGAAACGCTTTTCTGCCTGCGATGCTGTGATACGAGCGCCGCTTTGTAGTGCCTTTTGAAGCTTGAAAGTCTTCGTTTCCTTAGAATACAAATATTTCATTTTTTGATTTCCTTTGTTTAATTTATGGCTGATGTTCATCAGCGTCTCAATAGTTTATATTAACAGAGTCGCAAAGTCAAGACTGATCTTACCGTTTTGTAACCCGAACACGGGGACCAATCACGGCTCCAAAGATCAACGCAGCGAACCACGTCTGTAGATCGTAGGGTATAGACAGGGCAGGGAACAGTGTGTTCATACTCCAGATCAGCAGGAACGGACCTGCTAGTATCAGTACGATCACCAGTACTACTATGCCCAAAGCAAATAGATTACGCATCGTCTAGGTCCTCTTTGTTTCGCAGATCTTCTAGTTCTTTCTCGATGGCTTTGATCTGCCGTTTGTTGTTAAGTCCTGTGCCCTTAGCATAGACCTTCCATACGTGATCTACGCAGTAGACACGACCTGGCCACAGATTAGTTGAGCCACAGTAGTGGATCAGACCCTTGCGGGGGTCCTGATCCGGACCGATATATTGGCACTCACGGATTGGAATATCTACCATTAGTAGACCCCCTTCATAACAGTGACCTTGGCCATGTTCTGCCAGTTAGTAGGGAAGCTCTTGCGCAGATCCGCGACCTTGAGCACAGTACGCAGGCTCAGCTCGCGCAGAGTAGCACGGTTCTCTTCGATGAAGTCCACGACCTCGTCCTTAGCTACATCTTCCAGCTCGTAACTGTTCAACATACCGTCTTTGACGATCTGCTTGATACGCAAGACCTTCTCGCGATCAGTGTCCATACGCAGATCGATGTAGTGGCAACGGCTCTCTAGTGCGGCCAAGTGCTCTTGCAGTTTCTTCGAGCGTACATTCTCGAACTTCAAGTTCGTGATAAAGATAGCACCGCCTTTGAACTCGAACTTGTCGGGGATACCCTCAGAGCGCAGGATACGACTGTCAGTGTTCCACGAGATGGTACGCTTCTTGGAACTGTCCAAAGCCGCCTTGAGAATGTTCAGAGCGATGTCGTCCAGCAAGATACTGTCGCAGTCGTCGAACACAAGGATGTTTTTAGCGTCCGAGAACTTGTAGAGCTTTGAGTACAGACCAATAGCACTCATAGCACCCTTGACGATCTCGTACTTGGGCTTACGCTGACCCATCATGTCAAACAGATCGTCCTTAGCTAGCACTTCTTCAACACCAAACGATTTGCCAACGCCGGGCGGGCCAGTGACGATCATAGCACGTACATCACCGTTCTTGACTGCTTTGGTCATCTCTTTAAGGATGTCAAAGCGAGCGCGGGTACGCTCGATGATCTGTTCGTCAGTTTCGTGAGCTACTGTAGCATCACTGACCTTGACTTGCGTGAAGTCTGTGACTTCGGCACCCTTAGCGCTCTTAGTCTTAAGAGCAGTTAGCATATTGACTCCTTGTGGAATGGGTTTAGCTGAGCCAGCGACTTCGTAGGCACCTTGCTCGCAACGGATGCGGATTGAACGATCTGGAAAGCCCTGCTGACTGCCACCTTCAACAGTGACATAGCCTGTGCCATCTTTGGCCACCTTGTAGTCTTCGACAAGCTTGAAAGTGAGACCACCAACATTAACAGGCTGACCCTTGATGTTGTAGTAGCCTTCCGTGAACGTAATATACATGTTTCGCTCCATGTGTGTGTTGAACATTCCTCTATTGTATTACCATTAAGGGCTGTTGTCAACCCCTAACAGTAATAACCCTACACCCTCTAGGGTTAAGCGTCCTCTGATGCTGCCTCTTCAAGCAGGGCCTGCTCCAAAGGACCGTCAAAGCGTCCGTAGAACTCCACGTACCAACGACCGTCGCGGCGCAGGATGTAGTTGTATTCCTCGCTTTGGGCGTTGGCCTTGTAGTCGATGAAGTCCTTAAACTTGCGAGCTTCGCAGCCGGTCTCTCCACGATCGCGCATGTAGAACACGCAGATACCGTCAATGGGCTTGTTGAAGTTGTGACCGCCCTCGGTTTCGACACGGGGAGCCAAACTGCTGAGATCGCCCAGGTCGATCAGCTTCTGCAGTTTAAACGGGTCCTGGTAGTGCTCCTGTAGGATCTCGCCGTTGTGCTCGAGATAACCGTCCCAGTGACAGTAGACCTGCTGTACAGTACCGTCCGCAAATTCCAAAGCAATAGTTGAACGTGTGGCCATGTGTTTGCTCCTGTTGTTTAACTCAGCCTAGAGTATAACACGGGCCTAGGCCCGTGTCAACCAATTTATCAAATACCCTGGAAGTCTGTAAGGGCTTTCTGTGCGTCTGCGTCCAGCATACAGGCATCCATGGCCCGCTGCTTCTCTGCTTCCACAGTCTTGCGGTATGAGTCCAGTTCGGCCTTCTTTGCTTCCATAGCAGGCCAAACAACATCGCTGGGGTTAAGGTAGGCACCTGTGTAGTCACGCTTTTCTTCTTTAAGTGTGATCTCGCCTGCTCGGATGCCCTCAAACACCATGCCCCATGTGGGCTGCTCTGGGCGGCCGCTGGGTCCATACAGTTCTTGTGCTCGGGTTTTGATCTTGTCTGCTGCGATCTCGTTGAGACGGCGGATGAAGTACTCGCGCTGTGTTTGTTCCATGTTTCGCTCCTAAGTTGTTTAACGGAAATGCTAGTATATGCTCAAACTGTCTCTGTGTCAACCACTTTCTGTAAAGACCCTACGAGCCTGCGGGCTTCTGCTCGTGCTTCACTGATAGCTTCTGCAGCTAGATCAGCAGCAGTGCCGTCAGTGAGAACATCTTCAGCGTTCTCGTAGAGGAATCCTCCTACGATGTGCGAGCCTAGCTCGTGCCCATCTAGCAGAGCTCGTACACGCAGCATGAACCAATCATATTTGCAGCTGTCAATGTCTGCGTACAGTTGCTCACGATCGTCGAAGCATTCACTGAGCAGGTCCCAGGGATCCAGGTCTTCATAGCTCTTGTCTACCACGACCTCGAACCCGTCTTGCTCGTAACGAGCTAGCTCATCCCAGTGTCGCATGTTTCGCTCCTAAGTTGTTTAAAGGAAGTGCTAGTATATTACCTTATGATCCAGTTGTCAACCTCAGCTGGTGTGGCTGATCTGCCACAGGGTGTAGTGCTTCGATGAAGATGTGATGATCGTCACCTGACCGTCGGATGCAGCGATCAGCAGCGGCGTAGAGATCTCTCCACGTGGGTCCTGGGATAGTCTCGTATACAGCAGCATCACCCCAATGGTCCCTATAGCAGATCTCGCGTGCCAGCGAGTAGGGATGCGGCTGATTGAGATCTTCTACTTCGAACATGCTCCAGATAGAGCAGAGTTCCATCTCCTGCTGGACAGCATGATAGTGATCCATCTTAGCGTCCATGCCAGCATCGTCTTGCGCATAGGCATCTGCTAGCCCTTGCTCGAACCCTTGGATCACAGTGTGCAGCTGCCCAGCGAGATCATCACTGATCACTCCGGTGAGGCGCTGTTGTATGTTGCGCAGCTCACAGAGGGTGTTGTGCACAGTCTTGAAGTCTTGGCCTTTGAGAACAACGTTTTCCATTACATGCTCCAGTAAAGTTCAGAAGAAGGATCGCAGCTACGGGGAGTGTTCACTGTTTGGGTGAAATCAGCTCCTGTGATCAAGTTGCGCTTTGTGACACGCTTTTCTATAAAGTCGTGGAAGTACTTGGCGTCCGCGCAGCCCCAATCGAACAAGGGCCCCTCGTTGCTGACAAACGCAGTGTCCCGGCGCAGGTACTCATTGTGCTTGCGGGTACGCCAAGCTTGCGCAGCAGCCATGGTCTTGCAGCTTCGCTGTATCACCGTAGTCGCTTTGTCGTAGACATAGTACATCACGCACCTCGCTTGTCTGTGTTGTAGAATGGGTTCAACTCACGGATTAATTCACGCTCGCGACTGTGAGCTGCCGCTTTGCCACGAACGATCTCTAAGACACGAACATCGATGTCATCTTTGGATGCATAGCCACGAAGCAGCTCGCACAAAGCCCACGTCTTAGTTTCAGTCCGGGCACGATACCAGTGCTTGGCTATGCGAGCCCGTACGCTCTTGAGTACAGTAGTCTCGGTCTTGGCAGTTACACCTATGTAAGATCCCTGGGGCCCTACGATAGTGTAGATGATGTGATTACGGTCGTTTCGTTTCGCTCTCATAGTATGTGTATTATACTACCAATGAACCAATCTGTCAACCAAAAAGATCAAGCCCCTAAGGGCTCTAGGGTTATCGGACCCACCCGCAGAAGTTCTCGTAGTCGTAGACACAACGATCGCTATACACTATGAGACCGCCGATGTCGTCGCCCGATCCCTCTGCTAGCCCATGATCTCTCTCGAACTGAGCTGTGAAATGTTCTATGGTGTCCGTTTCCACACTTTGCCAGTCGTATTCGACCGTGGGCTTGGTAGTGTTGATCCATGAGATATCGTGTGCCATTCAGCGCTCCCAGTGACACTGCACGTCGCAGTATCCCTATTATATGGCCGTCTAGCCAAAATGTCAACCAAAATCCGCCGACCCAATCTGTTGCCAAAATGCCACAGCGCCCACGCCGCCCAGGCACTCTCACAGCAGATCGCAATAGTTCTTATTCGCAGATGCTGGTAATTCTTGTTCTGATCCTGCCGCCGCCCAAAGAAAAACCCTATACCCGAATCGAGTATAGGGTTTCACCGCCTCACACGCGAAACTCTCGCAGCAGCTAGACTCTGCTGCTTCCCCTACCGAACTGGGTCTAGACATCTAGTAGGGAGTACCTTGGCCTGACCGGAGGGAGTCGAACCCCCGACCCACAGCTTAGAAGGCTGTTGCTCTATCCTACTGAGCTACGGTCAGAATCTGGTGCCCGGAGCCGGAATCGAACCGGCACGCCCTTTCGAGCGAGAGATTTTAAGTCTCTTGTGTCTACCTATTCCACCATCCGGGCCTAATTATCTAGTACTAGTAAACTTGGTGCCTCCGAAGGGACTCGAACCCCTAACCAACGGATTATGAGTCCGCTGCTCTGACCAATTGAGCTACAGAGGCAATATGTATATTATATGATCACTGATCCTCGTTGTCAACCTGAGATTCCCTACCTTTGCGGATGAACCTGTGTAGATCTTCCATGCGTTCCGCGAACACATCAGGGCAAGCTTCACAGGCCCGCTGCATGTCCCAGTCTCCAGGATAGTGACGCAGCATAGATCTCGCTGTGTCACGGATCAGTTTAGGCACCCTAGGCGTGTGCTGGGGATTACAGAGATCCAATAAGAATCTGCGGGTCTGTACCACAGCGCGATATCTTTCGTCAGGTAGTGTCATATTCCAGTCTTGTATATATGCCAAAATGTCAGTGTGTGCTAGTATTATATATGCATGCAAGAGATCTGTCAATCACTACGCAGCGGGGCCTCAGCGTTCTCTGATCTGATCTGCGATGTAAACGGGAACACGATAGTTCCAACGCTCTAACCAATAGTGCAGCTGTGCTGATATGCCCCGTTCTGCCAGTGCTAGATACTCTGCGGCAGCTGCTCTACTGCCTGTGCGTATCATTATAGAGCCAAAACGATCGTAGACCGTATAGATCTGTGTGTGATCTTCCCAGTGTATACGACAACCCCATGTTCGCTCCATATAGATATTTACGCAGCGGGGCCACCGTTCATAGATCGCTGCGGTGATCACGCTGGTAGTCGGTTGATCTTACTGTGGAAAACCCTGCTTTTAGGCAGCTAGAACCAGGGTGATAACACCACCGTAGAGGTTACTGAGCTAGATCAGAATAAGAATTGTTCTTATTTAGGATTGGATTGGTCGGTGGAATGAGAGGTATAGCTAAAATGGTTTTCAACCATCCCCTTACTTTTCACCATTCCTCCACTTTTCAACATTCCACCTTTCTCACTATTCTCGCTGTGCTCAAACCACTCTGCCCCCTAGGCAATGATCCAGCAGATCATCAAGACTAGGCAGAAAAATACCAATAGTGTAGTTAAACTTAGATCTTCTCTCATCCCGGAACCTTTCTATATATGTGTGCACAGTGTGTGTATCAGTGTGCGTATTCCAGCAGCGGGGCCACTAGCTCTAGGGCTGTGTGTAAGCGCCCGAGTGTTCAGAGTAGTGCTTGACCCATATGCATCTAGCTGACACTCTGTAGCCATCCACATACCACACTGCTCTCACTCGATCACGTTCTCTTTGACACTGTTCGTAGCTGCTCATAGGCGCATGTATCACACCCTTGCTCTGTGTCTGTCCCAATGGCTGCTGCATGTACAAGCTGATCAATAGTACCCACATGTTATCCTCCCAGCACAGTGATCCACGCGGCCGCTAGGGCTAGGATCAGTACCGCTAGCACTACTAGGTCATTCCACATCACGTTCTCTATTCTGTCGTGCTATTTCTTCGTCCCTGCGATTCTGTACCCAAATTATGGTTTTCACCATCCAATAACCCATTATCAGTGTAACGGCTATAGCTGCTGGTGCTCGCAGCAGTGTGATCAATTCCATAGATATCTTCCCATAACATTAGTAGACCAATGTAGATCGCACTCACGGGTATCATTGACACTAGATCCCCTCTGCGTATAGCCAAGAATATGATCACAAAAAAGAACAAGTTAAGCATCCACATGGTCAGATATTTAGCGGTAAATATCGCATGTATACCTTTGTTTGGACCATTGAACAGCTGGAGCGGGCTGAACGCCACAGAGCTAGTCTAGACTTGGTCTACCTAATCAAGATCTACTCCGATGACCCACCTCGAGATCGTGTGGTCGCACTGGTAGACTGTGAACCCCATGTAGCTCTACTGTTGAGATTACTATGACTGCCGAAGCTGTGTATTTTCTATTTGGCCTGTTGATGGGCGCGGTTTTGATGGGCTCAATCTGTGTGGCAGGCTTTATCTTGATCTGGGAACACTATCACAAGGACTCAGACTGACCGTTCCCGCGCGGGCTGCTTCGCAGCGACTAAATTTTCTCGCGCCGCTCTGCGGATTAACTAAAATCATGCTTGCGTAGATGCTCTAGTATCTCGCGGAATATGTGCTGTTGATCTTGCTCACAGATATGATAGCCGGGATCTAGATCTGGTGCTAGTCTAGAGAATTGACCATGCGCCTGAGTCAGCAGCTGATGTCGCTCTGTGATCCACCACATGTCCGTGAGATCTACCGCTGACAGCACCATCAAGTAATCGCAGCCCGCGGTGCGGACTTCATGTAGATGTCGATACAGGCACCAGCGATCGATCTGCTGCTGCCAAATCTCTGAGCGGAGATATTGAAAATACTGGCGTAGAGCCTGCTGTCTTTGCGGCATGTGATCAACCCGTTCTTGGTATTTCTGGAACCATTCTCGATCAGCGGTCAGCAGGCCGTACAGGGTGTCAGAGATCATGTTAAGGGGATTCTCTCCCAATGAGCCATAGCTGCTCACGCTGGCCGTGTGTAGATAGGCCACATCACGGATGGTGTATTCCTGGGTCTGGGGCGCCCGCAGGGGTATTTCCACTCGATCACTGGTGGTGGTGTTGATCAATATCAAATCGGCTCTCTGTTGGCAGGCCTCTTGTAGCTGTAGGCAGATGCCCAGATTACTGATGCCTCCGCGGGCAAGGCAGACCAATTCATAGCCCAGGTCTTCTGCCAGCAATTCTGCGAAATGCGTTCCTGGACGGCTGACCGCAGGAGTCATATAGCTGTCACCGCACACAAACAATCGTTTCATGGGGTATTTATCGAGGGTAAATACAGGCCTATGATCTATGTTACTGGTGATAGTTTCTGCTGGGGCGACGAGCTGGGCGACCATCTGCTGCCTGGTTTTCCCGGATATCGAGCACAGGCATCACCTCAGGCGCTCAAAGATTGGTGCCACACCAGACATCAGCACAGGCCACAGGATGAATATAGACTCTCACATAGATGGAGCCAGATCTTGGCTGATCTCTTGGGCCTTCCAGTGATCAATCGAGCTCTACCGGGCAAGAGCCTACATGGCATGCTGACCAACATCTCTCAAGATCTAGATCTGGTTACTCAAGCACAGATAGTCATAGTACAGTTAACGGGCGTGCACAGATTCCAGATACCGTGGATCAGAGAACATCAAGAATCAGCCTGGCAGCAGCAGGGTTTTCTACAGATCAATCCCTTGCTGGCTGACAGTGGTATTTTCACACTGCCTCTGTTAAACCAATTCAGCAAGCTGAGATTCCAACTGAATCAAGAGCTGGAATTTCTCTATGATTACCTCAGCCACGTTCTATTGATACAGCAGTTGACAGCCCAGTCAAAGGCTAGACTGTTGTTTGTGGACAGCGTGTTCCTCACTGCCTATGGAGACATCCGGTCATTGATAGCCAAGGCGCAAGATCACCCCCACCTAAGAGATCTGCTGATCAAAACCCAGTTCCACATCGAGGCCCTTAGGTTCCCCAGCATGTGGGACATCTTGACCAAGAATTCAGAGATCTGTAGAGAGATGCCGGGCGGACACGTCTGTGCTCAAACACATAGATTGTTTGCTGAAGAGATCTATAGGCTGTTGAGAGAGGGTTGATCAGTACTGACCTGTGTGGACGCCATACCAAAACACCATCCAACAGATCATGAACAGCACTATGGCATAGAATTCCCAAGCATCTCTGGCCCACCAATCTATGGGTTCAGGCTGTCGAGGTCGGGCAGCGATTCGAGTTTTCTCGCTGTGAGTTTCTGTTTGGGTGATCACTGCTGGTGCGATCACAGCAGTCTGTTCGAAGTCTTGCCGGGGTTTGGCCTCTTTACGTAATTGGGGAAATATCATATCTACACCATTCATGGTCCTGTGTCCACACCAACGTGAACATCAGTAGGTCCTGATCTGAACGAAACTGGACACGTACTCCGGGTTCACAGACCCTGCTCTCAAACACGATCTCAGGGTGGCGTCTACGTAGGGTCCGTAGTCTAGTACGTATCCTACGTATGCGCTGTGGTCTGCTAGGTACCCAATAGGTCACGTCCTTGTGGACATCAAACGTGATCTCTGGGCCCGCTAGTTGTTTATTTAACGATGCTTTCACCTACTCTGCGCTGGTTAGCATCGATCTTTTCGCGTATGCTGATCACTTCATCACGCAGCTCGTTACCGTCGTCCTGTAGCTCATTCAAACGATCACCTAGATCGTCAGCGAACTGTGCCACGGCACGGCAACGTCTACGGCTGAGATCTGAGTTCTGTCGTATGCTTTCGATCAGTGCTTCGCTCTGCTTGACTCTGTGATCGTTGGTTAAACTGGTGGCTGCTCGCATGTCCTTGACCAGCTGACCGTCTAACCATTCAGCATTTGAGTCAGCCACTTCGTCTACGTGCTCCAACATCTGTTCGTTGAGCTCTAGGAACTTACGGCTGGCAGCACCTACCGCGGCAATGGCCTGTGCCATCTCTTCGATGATGTCGGTCATGCGATCGTTCATTTCTGTGCGATGCTGTAGATACTGTAGTTTGGTAATGTTTACTAGGCTTTCCTGGAAGACCTGATGCTCAGGTGTTTCGGTTTTCAGGGTGGTCAACATCATTACTCTGTTGCGATATACGTCATCGGTAGTGCGCATGATCAGTTCACGATTACCGCCGGCGTTGATGGCCCAGCTCTGCATGGCATCTGTGACGTTTTCTTCTACGATACTGCGGGCTACCTGTACCTGTGCCACATTGAACTGTACAAAAGCCTCAGTGTCAAAGGCCATCTTTTCGCCTTGGCGTACCAGTCGCTGCTGTTGTGCGATGTCTTCTGGATTGCGCAGGGCTGCGGCCTGGGCTTCACGCAGTCTAGCCAATTCTTCCTGTAGACTCATGAGATCATCAACTGGTGCTGCCCGTTTGGCACGCTGTGGTTTCTCTGCTGCTGCTTTGACCTGGGGCTTTTTGGTTTTTGCCTGTGGTTTGGTGGTTTTAGCTGGTTTAGTGTCAGTGCCAGCTGCTGGCTTACGGCCAGGGGATTTCTTAGCTACCATATGTAGTCCTTTCAAAAATGTCCTCGCTCTCAGACACTATTTAACGGCTAGATACCAGGTATCTGGCAAAGTTGATTAAATATTTTTAGCAAGGAGAAGCAAAATGGATGCTGACAGCCAATTTAGGAATCATCTCTTCTCACACTCACAGAAAACGGGCTTTGCCTGCCCACAGCTATTGATGGAGTATCTGGTCAGCCTGTTAAGCAGCAGGCTACGGGACTGCGACATCATACCAGAACCCAGTTTCGCTGAACGATATCTACAGCTCTATACCACACGCAATTGGGCAGAGATAAGACAGTTCGGCGATCAATGCCTGTTCTTTACCAGCCTTATGCCAGACTATGGTCGTCGCCGAGGTCTAGACCTCGATTACTATGCCAGTCTAGGTATCAGCAGCTACTATGCCTACGGTGACCTTACCAAGGACAGTAGATTCACACAGTTGGGCAATTGGTTCTATCATCTACAGAAGTTCTTGTCGTCTGCGCTACATCATGAACAGGCCCTAGAACTGGTAGATCTAAACTAAATACACATATGCGCATTAAAGAAATATTCACAGAAAATATCTTTACCACAGACTATCACAAGGTCATGGCGGCTGTGGCCAAACTCTATCAAGACCATTATGATGTTAACATATGGGAAAATGGAGAGGCACACGATGAAGCTGCCAAGGTCCTGCTGAAGGTACATCCCACAGACGAGGAACTGGACTATATAATCAAGACCAGCGAACTACCCGAGCGTTTCGTGGATCTAGACTTTCCTATCAATGACGACGTCATGTATGGCGGCGCAGGCCAGGATCAGGATCTAGATGAAGAACCAGCCAGCAGAGATCTGTGTACATCAGGAAAACCAGACAAGGCACTAGGAGCTAGCCAATTAGCCAGCTGCAAGAGCCAAGGATACAGAGCCAGAGAAGGTGGCAAGAGCCACAAAGTAGGATCAGACAGAGTCAAAGTCAGAGGCAAACGTATCAAAGGAAAAAAATACGGCGGCCCGTTACCTGATTGGAGCTAATCAATGTTTACAGAACCAGAAGCAGGGGATTTACTAATCGCCCCTCCGATGATGGCTGACCAGCGCTTTGAAAGCACGGTCATATTTCTAACAAAAAATCACCAGCACAGTATGGGCTTTTGCCTAAACAGGCCCACTGAACACAAAGCAGCAGAGATTGTAGAAGAGATAGGCATAGAACTAGACTATGAATTGAATCTATACTGGGGAGGCCCAGTTTTCCCCAACACCGTATGGATGCTGCATGAAAGAGACTGGTGGACTGAAAACACTTTACCAGTGGACGAAAACTGGAGCATGACCAGTCATATCAATATGTTCAAAATGCTCAGCGACGGCGAAGGTCCAGAGAGATATAGACTGTTCTTTGGCTGCTGTACATGGGGACCAAATCAATTGATGGGCGAGCTCAGCGGAGAACCCCCGTGGACTAAGAAGCACAGTTGGTTGACACTACATAGACCGGATCCTAATTGGTTATTGAGCTGTGACACAGATCACCTTTGGAAACATGCCGCTACACTCTGTAGCAAACAGGCAGTTTCTATGTGGATGTCTTAAATGCAGATCGCCAGCACTAGGTCTAGAGACTGGATCTATGTGGACTGGTGGTTGACCAATCACTGTAACTATAACTGTAGCTACTGCGCGGATCTTATCAAATCGGGAAGTATCCCTTTACCCAACATAGATCAGTGTTTGGATCTAGTCAGAGACCTAGCCCAACATGCCCGGTCGCAGGGAAAGAACTGCGACTATCATATAACCGGTGGAGAGGTAACCCATTGGCATCTGTTGATAGATCTACTCAAAGAGATCTCGATTCAAAAAGGCAAAACCAGGATAAGAACCAACGCTAGCCTAGCCATCGACGAATGGAGAGACCTCTGTCAATATCTAGATACAGTTAATCTAGAGTTCCACGCAGAACATTCATCTACTAGTCACTTCCTTCTAGCTGTCAAAGCGGCCAAAGATCAAGGTCTAGGAATAACTATTACTGCCAGTATGCTACCTGATCGTTGGAGTGAGATAGAAGAGATGATCGCTAAGATTCAATCTCTCTGGCCAGATCAAGATGTGGTCAAGAAAGCGGTTTATCAGGATCCTGTGGTAAACAGTAAGTTAGTAAACTACAGTGAAGTTCAGCTCAAGATGTTACAGAGAAAAGATGGTCCTATGAAATTTGTCGCCGAAGACGGCGCTGAGTATTATACTGATATCCAAACAATGGCCCTATTGAATAAGAATAAGTTCCAAGGATGGCAATGTTATGCTGGAATAGAACAGTTAGTAATAGATGCCTATGGAAAGATAGGTAGAGCACACTGTAGAGCAGGCAGACCTATTGGACATCTAGGAGAAAAACTCAGTTGGCCTATCGAACCCATTGTATGTCAATTTGACAGTTGTACTAATGGGTTCGATTTTTCCGCAACCAAAATCAAAAACGCTGATTAGATCTTTTCGCCCTTGATGAATCCTCGGAATCGCATAAATCTAGGGAACCTGAGGCTGTAGGTTCCGTCTTGATTCTGAGACACAGCATCGGCTCTAATTTCAATTATTTGACCTACCAAACTATCTTTAGCTTCCCATAGTTCAGATCTATCTTTATCGCTGAAGCCACTGCCTACATTGACATTGATTTCTTTTCCATCGTCGACTCCGCCACAAACCAACGCACCCAATCGTCCTTGATTACGACCTGTGCCTTCTTCGATGTCTTTGATTTCCAAAGAAACTTCAATCCACGGTTTGCTTTTGAGCCAGCTAGTAGATCTCTTACATTCGTACTTGGCATCTACATCTTTGATTAGGATACCTTCATAGCCGGCTTCGACCATAGCTTTGTTATAATCTTTGAATTCGATCTCGTCAGTGAGTATGTCGAGATTGAATTCTTTCTGCGGAATGATTTCGATACAGTTAGAATCACCAAAGATCTTGCTGAAATTTTCACGCAGGAATGCGCTACGACGTTTTTGGCCCATAACGCTTTTTCCTTGTTTGAATTCAAACAATGGAACTACATCAAACAATACCAGTCTAGCATCATCTGCCTGTACATCATCTTTCCTATGTACCTGTGTCATTAGAGACTGAAAAGATTTAGAAACGACCTCGCCGTCAAACACGTAGGATCTAGCAAAGTTTTCAATGTTATTCTCAAATACTCGATTGATGTGAGTGAAATTTTCAAGCACCTTACCGTTACGGGTATACATTGTAACAGTTCGACTTTCGAAGTTTACAACTACAAGAGCTCTAACCCCATCCAGCTTAGGTTCCACTAATTTCTTGCCTGTGACCTTTGATTCATGATTGGCACCGTCATGAGCCAACATACATTCAAATACAGGAACGGCATACTGTGTCTTTTTTTGTTTTTTAGCCACAGTATTAACTGTCTTCTCGCTGACACCACAGCGAAGATCTTTGATCAAGATGCGACGATAAAAATCGTTCCATTGTGACTTCGTGGCGATATCCATGCCTAATTGAATAGCATCTCTAGCGGCATGCCCTGTTAGTTCACGGCGATACAGGGCTTCGGCTAATTCTTTGAAATTGGTCCAGCTTAATCCCTGTCCGTTATCTTCTTCTTTGATAGGAACTTGTTTGACACCAAAGGTATAAAGCTTGTCCAAACACATAACGACACCTTCGAAGAACTCATCTAGCCCTTCATTCATCGCTTCTGCCAGTATGGCTTCTTTGGCCAAACGACTGTTATCGGATTCCAATCGAACAATTATATCTTGTGGTTGTGTGCGCATTTCGGTCCTTAATGTGAAACAATAAAAGTATTATACAATCATTTCGTTGATTTGTCAATTGATGTAAATTGTTCTAACACGATCGGTAGCACTGCTGGAGCTGTTTCGTCGGTTAGATTGCTTAATATTCTGTTAACAATAGCAGGCAAAACTTGAAAATTTTCAGGAACGTCCAATCCGCCTTTAGATTTTGGAATGATGTGATCGAGTTGAGGTTCGTGCCAATCCCAATCTTGACCTATACTCAGTTTGTTTTGGCCTTTACCCCAATCGAATAAACGATATATGCCTAGCCCATCAGTCCAACCGTCTGGACTTTTGTCATACATATTTTGAGCTTGTTTGTCAGTCCAGTTATACTTGTTTTTATAATAACCAAAGATAGCCACATACTTATAGTCTCTGTTTCTACAAAAGTGTTTAAACAGTTCTCTATTGTAGTACGTGCCTTCGTCTGGACTAGTGTATGGTTCACGAGTTATAATAGACTCGTTTACAATAGTCCAGTTTCTCATACCAAGTCCATCACGAACTTCTGCATTTTAGCAGGCCACGGCGGTTCAATCCATTTACCATCTGGCTCATATTTTTTACATACCTGCCAAATACCATGAGCGATAATTACAGGCTCTGGTACACGACTATTGTTAGCTTCAGAGTCTGTTTGATTTTTATAGCAGTCTTTGATGTCTTTGTGTAATCTATTACCTTGATTAGGTTTCTGCCAGGCCTTACGCAAAGCATTGCGCAGTTTGTAATCAAATTCTTTCTTATCTATCTTTTTATCTTGATGTTCAAGGAATTCCATCAAGCCCCAACTGTTAGCTGTTTGAAATACACAAGTTGGAAACAACAGAGCATTGATAGTGACAGCACGTTCAAAAGCATCTTTAGAATAGTCCTTGCGGTATTTCACCATATTACCAATGCCTGTGAGCACTTTAGAATTACTGCCTGCGTCGTCTTTCTTTTCAACTACAGTGATCTCTAAATCATTGAACAGGTTATCCATTTCCTTACAGATCTTATCTTCTTTTTCTACAGGCATGTTCGCTTCTTCACTAGCATTTGCTCGCTGAACTCGGATGCGATAATGATCGAATGGACTTGCACTAAGACTGTGAATATTAATAGCGGCATACTGAGAAACATCCCAGTATTCATCATCCGAACGGATGAAACTCAACGGTACTTGTTCTATACCTAGGACCATACATGCCAAAGTACGATGTTGGGCATCATTTACAAACAGTTGCCCTTTAGAATTCATACGACCGATCCCTGGGAACACTAGTCCTGGGTTGAAACGAAATACAATGTCAGCAAAAATATGACGCAGGAACACATCACGCTGCTTGGCGGCGTTCTTTACTAGGACTTTAACATCGTGTAAATTTGTTGGATCATAGTTCATAGCCGGCATCTTCATCTGTTCTGCCGCTTCGCTTAACGAGCTGAACTCCGGTAGATCGATGCCTCTGAGAGGATTATTATCTCCCATGTTGACTAGTTTCTGAAAACACAATATCAACATATCTACAAACGAAGGATGAGATCCTAGAGATCGAGTATTGACATACTCTGGAATTCTATTGATTCGAGAAGTTTGTTCAGTTAAACTTAAAGAATCCCATGGCACACGGGTTTCTTTTGGACCTAAAACATCAAAAAGGTCTGTGCCGAATTTATCGGTAATTTTTTTATTGTACATAACAATTCCTATAAGTTGATGCGCTCGATACACGAACGACTTAGTTACTTGATTAACAAGTTTCCTAAGTATATTATAGTAATGTTTTTAAATCAACCTCAACAATGCCAAATATAGATCTTGTCTTGTTTCTTCTTGCCCTTCTTGAGGTCGTCTGATCTTTGTCCCATCTGTTGTAGGAGATCTTCTTCGTCGTGACATACTGGTAGTCCGTGTTTAACGGCATCGCTGTACATCTTTGGACTGATGTTAAAGCAAACATGACCACCGGGCTGTATGTTGTCTACGCATTTTTGCCAAAGTGGAATAAAGAATTGCTCGTAGAATGCCTTGTCGTTTTCCCAAGGTTCCATGTGTTCATAGAGTTCTAGATTGATGTAAGGCGGTGAAGTCAAAACAAAATCATAATTGATTTGGCTGAAATCTACATCGAGACAACTTTGCCAAATCATCTTCAATTCAAAGTTACGTTCTAATTGAAATAAATTATTATCTAAACCATTTACAGATTCTAACTCAGCGTCTAGGAAACTTATCATGCTATCATAAGCATCTTTCATTTTAATGTTAGTGTCTATACCAGTATAATTGATACCTAAACTCCAAGCACCTAACATGCGGCCTCCCCAACCTGCTGTAGGATCTAGCACACCTGTGGCTTTGTATTTCTTATATAGATATTTGGCTGTTGTAGCTTTAAACATTACAACAGAACCTAGGTTGATGCGAAAACATTCGAAGATGTTGCCTGCGGCAGTACGACCTCCTCGGTTACGCAGTTTAGTCTGTTCTATTAACTTGTCACGTTCTGCGGGAACATTCCATATATCGTAGATAGTTTTTCCATTTTCTCTTTTACAGTTTAAGAGGTTTTTAAACTGAAAATGATAGAGGAATGGATTGCCGGCGAAATTGTTTTCGTTAGATTCTGCTAAAAATTTATTGAGATTCTTTAGATCTCTTTGTAATTCTTTTGTCGTGATTAATTTATGATTCTCGATATCTTGTAAAGTAACCGAACCTAAATGTAAATTTACTGGCTTTAATGGTTTTGTCATACATTAGCAAATACTAACACGTTCTGCTCGCACTGTACTCGTGAAGGATGTGTAAAGTAATTAGTTTTAAGATTGCCACCGCCTTGAAAATGTTGCTTTCTACTTTTTTGGATCCAACCTCGATTAAATTTGTCCAAAGCTGCCATTTTCTGATTATATTCTTTTACAATTTTTGCTACGGCTGCTTCTTGTTCGTCCATGAGTTTTTGTTCTTCTGGACTGATAACATCACGGCCCATGAACACAGTAGTTTGATTAGTAGAACCGGATGATAATACATAGATAGTTTCAGGTTTAGGCAGATTATCATTCCACATAGGGCATAGTCCTGTTTGTCCGCTCTTACATTCTAAAGACACAAACCTATCACCAAAGTCTTTGACGAGAATATCTGGAAATCCCTGAGATCCCGCAGGTTGAAGAATATAGGTACCTTCTGGCATACCAACTGTTGCCGCTCTTAGGGCAGAATCGTTGCCAGTCTCAGCCCATCTTTTCAATAAAGTCTTAGTTACCTTAGGATAGGCTTCCTTGTCTATCTCAGTGAAGCCTGAGGTTTTGATCCTTTCAGCTACAGCCGCCTCGTGACCAAAGTCAGCACCTCCAGAACGAGCATTTTCGTTCTTGAAATAGGGCATGGCAAGTATTTCTTGTAATGCTTTGTGAAGTTGTGTGCTCATAGGTTTATTATACTAATGAGCACACATATTGTCAATCTATATTGAGGAAATCATTCCAGCTATGGTGTTGGATATGATAGCCTCTCTTCCTCCTTTTAGCCACTAGATCCCAAAAATGAGGTTTATAAGGAGCCTTGAGAGGTTTCAGTCCGGTTTTGTTAGCTTTTTTATAATTACAAGGTTTACAAGCTGTAGTAGAATTATCCCATGTTGTCTTGCCTCCAAGAGACAGCGGATATACATGATCTAATGTGGCAGAGCCTTCTAAAACTTCGTGTCCACAATATTGACAAATATATTCATCTCTAAGGAAGATGTTCCTTTTAGATAAACGCATGGTATATTTGGGTTTTTGAAATTCTTTAAGCATTATAACAGCTGGAACATTAGTCTCCCATCGTGCGGATCTGACTATCCATTCTTCATAATAGGACAGTACTTCAACTTTATCCAAAACCATATACCGTATGGCTTCCTGCCAATCTACTGTAGAAAGAGGTAGTAGGCTTACGGGCTGCATATCTGCGTTAAGAAGTAAGGTATTGCTCATTTAATAACTCTTGGGTAAAACTGTATTTACTATTCAATTATATGGTAAATTCTAGATCGCGTCAATCATTTTCTGAAGTTAATATATACTTGTTATTTGTTAAAGGATTACAATATGACCTTAGTTCCGATGGTAATAGAGTCTACATCTAAAGGTGAGAGAGCGTTTGACATCTATAGCAGACTTTTAAAGGAAAGGATTATTATGTTAAATGGGCCAGTGGAAGACCACATGGCTAACCTAATAGTAGCACAACTATTGTTTTTAGAATCTGAAAATCCAGAAAAAGACATTAGTCTGTTTATTAACAGTCCCGGCGGCGTTGTTACCGCTGGTATGAGCATCTACGATACGATTCAGTTCATCAAACCAGATGTTGCTACCTACGTAATGGGACAGGCTTGCTCAATGGGCAGTTTGTTAGCACAGGCCGGTGCTCCTGGTAAACGCTTCATGTTACCTAATGCTAGACACATGATACATCAGCCTAGCGGAGGCGCAAGAGGACAGGCTACCGATATGCAGATTCAAGTTGAAGAAATTTTAAAGATGAAAAAAACTTTAACAGAAATATATGTCAAACATAACAGCAAAGGTAAGACCTTCGAACAGCTGACTGCTGACATGGAAAGAGATAAATTTATGTCTGCCGCTGAAGCACTCGAGTATGGATTAATAGACAATATTATTGAGAAAAGATAATGAACTTACAAACATTAGGTAAAATTGACAAAGGTTGGGGTTTCGAGATAGTTTGGACCAACAACGATAATTATTCAGGCAAATTATTGGTGTTTGAAAAAGCAGGTGCTAAAACAAGTTTGGTTTTTCACAAGGACCGCCGTAAAAGCTGGTTCGTTAATGCCGGCAGATTTAAAGTTACCTTCTTAGATATCACCACAGGAATGCCCAAAGAGGCTATCTTAGAAGAAGGCAAAACAGTAGATCTAAGTGAATTGAGCCCGCATAGATTAGAGGCACTAGTACCAAATAGTATCATTTTCGAAGTAGGAACTCCGGACTACGTCGAAGATAGGTTCAGGCTTGCGCCCGGTGATTCTCAAACACAGCCTTCAATGCCATCACTAGATCATTCATCATAGAGTCGTCGTGATATGGTGTGGGCGCGAATCGCAATCGTTCAGTTCCTACATCAACTGTAGGATAATTTATAGGCTGAACGTAGATATTATGATCGTTTAATAATTGATCGCTCATAGACTTACATTTCTTAGCCTCTCCTATTAGCACAGGAACTATATGTGTCGTAGAGCAGTCCATCAACGGCAATTCGTTTTCTTTTAACAGTTGTTTTAATCTGTGAGCTCGTTCTTGATGTTTAACACGAACTTCGTTGTGATCTTTCAGCCATTTGACCGCGGCTAATGCGCCCGCACAGGCCACAGGACTCATTGATGTAGTGAATATAAATCCAGCGGCCACAGAACGGATAGCATCGACGACATCAGCATCGGCAGCTATATAGCCGCCTTGGACTCCATAGGCTTTCCCTAGAGTACCATTGACTATGTCAATACGGGATTCCAATCCAAGTTCTTCTACTTTGCCGCCACCGTGCGTCCCGTAGAGTCCTACCGCATGTACTTCGTCGATGTAAGTGATAGCCTGATACTTGTCTGCCAAATCGCAGATTTCTTTAATCGGGCTCACATCTCCATCCATTGAGTAAACTGATTCAAAAACTATACAAGGTGTATGTCCTACCAACCTTGAATTAGCCAATTTATCTTCGAGATCCTTTAGATCATTATGTTTAAAGATTTGTTTAGGTGCCCGTGAATGTTGTATACCAACTATTAGACTGTTATGATTATTAGAATCTGATATAAACTGGATATTAGGAACTATTTTACTTAGTGCGATTATAGTCCACTCGTTGGCCACATACGCAGAACTAAACAGCAGTGATTTGCTTTTATTATGAAGCATGGCTAGTTCATGTTCTAAGGCTACATGATAGTGACTGGTCCCACCTATATTACGAGTTCCGCCAGATCCTGAACCAGTTTGATCTAAAGCTGTATGCATCGCGTCGAGTACAACTTTGTGCTGTCCCATACCTAAATAATCATTCGAGCACCAATTAACTATAGTTTTGATGTTATAGGGCCCGTACCAAATAGCCTTGGGGAAATCGCCACGCTCTCGTATAATATCATTGAAAACTCTGTATTTTCCTGTGCTTTTTAAATCGAGAATTAATTGTTTGAAAGGTTCTTTGTTGATCATAGTAAACTTATTTAACCGCTAAATATTATACTATGGACACTATAAGAATTGACGTACCCACCTTTTTACGCTTAATTGAGCTCGCGAGAGAAGATATTAAAAACGATCCAGATCTCCACGATATGGCGGAAATCGTCGCCAAAATCAGTCAAGATGAAATAGTAACGATGAAACACTACAAAGACATCGTTAATTTTATCAAGACGCAGGGAGAAACAGACGAACTTGCTCAAATACGTAGATTAGGTGGTTTCTAATGAAAGTATCTGAGATTATCAGAAGTATTTTAGATATTTTAGATAATAAACCTTCGACCTTAGATGTCGAACAAATGCCTGCTGGATATACAGACAGTGACATCAAAAGATTTAAGCAGATAGTAGACCTTGCGGATAAACAAGATACAATCTATTCAAATCAACCTAATGAACAATACGGTGATATCGATTCAGTCACTATCGACGCAGGATCTGATAGTTGGCAAGGTACTAAACATCCCGCTGATATTCGCGGAGAGCATCCAAGTCTATATCCAGGCAAAGTTTACGGAGCAAAATAATGTCAGCAAATGGGATTTCAACATTAGCCAATAAGAAACTTAGGCAAGAAGCCAAGTTAGCATTGGCAGGCCAAGATCGAGCAGATAGAAATGCTTTAGAACCTGGTCGTTACTCTGATACTACCGCTGATATTACACAACTACCTACAAAATATAAGGCAGATAATACTGTAGAAGATAATCCTAATGTGGGCGGTCTTGTACAGGGAAGACCTTGGGCCTAATCAATGCCTAACATAAATCCCAACTCAACAAACTATGTTCATAGCTATGAGCCAAACACCAATGACCTTACTATGGCCATGGATTATGATCAACTTGGTCAGCCTGTATTGAGAACAACTAGTAAAGTTGGACAGGCAGACGCCTTTGGTAGATTGCGTATCAGTGAACCATTTACCCTAGGTGACTATAAACACTTATATGGACTAGAC
>JACCDW010568103.1_pt1 | contig 49355 bp, 54 predicted proteins | sample 7449781 | NCBI WGS metagenome assembly JACCDW01 (sample SAMN15323449, study PRJNA562643) | freshwater metagenome | isolation source: river surface water | place: USA:Blue River Watershed | collected 2017-08-18
ATATGATCTAATTGAACAGACATATCTTGGACCTGATGTAATGTTAGAAGAGTCACATCAGAAAAATCATTTCATATGGTGCTGGGATAAGACAATCGAAAGTTTCGATAAAGAAAAGATATACTTCAAAAGCAGAGGAGGTCATTTCGATTACTTTTGGAATTTTTTCTTAGAGGCGTATTATTATCCACAAATAGATAAACGTATAATTAAAATAACTGAATACTTTTCTAAATTATTCGACTTTAAACACAAAAAAACAAGGTCGGAATTAGACATTTTAACTGAAGTCTATAAATTACTTGAACAAAACTTGAAAAAGTAAAATTTTTTTGATATATTCGTATTAATAACTGAAAAAAATTAATATGGATACTTTAAAAAAGATCAAAGAATTGGTTGAAAAAATGTCTGTTGATACACAAAAAGTATATGACAAAGGAAACAGAAGTGCTTCAATCAGGGCAAGAAAATATGCACAAGAAATTAAGTTTTTAATTGGTGTATACAGAAAAGAAATTTTAGAAGAAATGAAAAAACATGATACTACAACAAATTAATATTTTTATAATTGTTATATCGGTTTTGTTTTTAGGTGTGAGATTATTTGACCTAATAATGAGGTTATTTGTCAATAACCCTGAACCAATAAAATATTCGAACATCGAAAAAATAATAACATATTTGAGTGTTTCGTACATAATAACCAATCTAATTATTTGAATTTGTGTTTGAGAATATAAAGACATTAAGACCCTATTTCCATTCGTTAAGAGAAGTTCAAGAAAATGTTAGTTTGGACATTAAACTACCTTTGACTTGGAATTTTGAAAACATTATAAAACCATATAGTACAATTGGATTTAAAGTTCAAGATAAAAATGACAAGTTTAATTTGATATCATTGATATCACACGCAACTCAAAATGGTTATGATGTTGTTTTTGCTTGTGCTAATGAAATAGTAAAAATAAATAAAGAAGAAGAAGAGAAACAATATCTATTTCAACAAAAAGTAAAAGAGTTAGAAGAATTGTTCAAAAAACAATCTTTAGAAAATCTAAAAGAAATTAACTTACTTCCGATAAATGGACAAAAGGATACAACAAGCATCAGATTGGCTGAAAAGGGAGATGGAAAAAGACAAGTTGGAATTGACGAACCACAAGAATCAGTTGATTGAAGAAATAAAATCAATCGACAAATCCAAAATGTTTTTACCAAAACCAAAAAAGAAAATATCTATATTAAATAGAATACTTATTATATTAGGTTATGGAAAAAAAGGTTGATCTCTTATTAAAATTCGCAGAAATATCAGATATAATAGAAAAGATAGATTATAATTTAAAATCACCAACTTTGATATTTGAAGTTTCTAAAGTTGAATTTGAAAAAATATATGACTTGATTGTAAGTAAGTATGGTAAATACGATCAAACAAAACCCGAAAATACTTTCACAATAAAAATTGGTACAACAGAAATAGTTTTTAATACGAATAGTGACGGCTAAGTTCTTCTCTTTTATATCCTTTCTTTTCTAACATATCATATAGTAACTTTCTTTGGTGAGTAGTTACATCTTTTACAAAAATAAAATTTTGTCTTTTTTTACTTAATAAATCACTTTTTATAATTTCAAAAAGTCTCTCAGCATCTGTTGGATTTTTATTACTAAAAAGTTTTATATTATCTTCTACTTGTATAAGGAGTTTGTTATTAAGTGTAAAAATTTGCCCTATTTCTGAAACAGGTAGTATTTGACTAAGTAATTGATAATATCTGATTCTTTTTTTAATTTGAAAATCGTAAATTAACTCTTCTTCCCAATAAGGTATTATTTCTTTGATCCTGTACTTATCTTCTTCAATTATTGCGGGATAGTTCCTACCTAAACTATCTTTAACATATACGGTATTAACCCATCTATTGTTAGGGTAAATTAGTGCCAATTCAAAAACCTTTTCTTGTTTTCTTTTTCCTCCTTGGATCTTGATAAATGGAGGTTTAACTTTTGTTTTGAATTGATGCCAATATTCTGTTATCGTTGTACGTCTCATACAACGATATAATATTTTTTTTCTTTTTTTATTACAAAAAAGTACTATGAAATACTTACCATTTTTCATAAAAGTTTACTGATTAATTCATACAACCCATATAGACCGAATAATGTCCATATGACAATAAACCACATAAATCTTTTTGTAATAATATCTCCTTTATCTTGAAGTTCTTTAAAGGAATTTTTCTTTTTACATTCAGAACAGGCCATAATATAATATAAAACTTATTTCAATATTAATCAATCAATCGTTTTTTTTTAATAAAATTTTTAGTTATATTATTTGAAATAGTATATTAATAATGATATCGTATATTGGAGGTAAAGCAAGAATTGGTAAGTGGATAGTTCCACAGATCCCAAATGACATTGAAACATATGTAGAAGGATTCTCAGGTATGTTTTGGGTGTTTTTTAATATGGAACTCAGTAAGTTCCCTAATTTAAAAACCGTTGTGTATAATGATTACAATAGGTTGAATTACAATTTGTTCAAATGGACTAAACAATACGATGTTTTATGGGATGCATTATCTAATTACCCATGCCAACAATTGGGTGTTGTTGATACCCCACCAGAATATGAACAAATGTTTAACGAATACCAAAAGGAAGTTTTTAATCCTGAGTTAGTAATAACAGAGGAAAATGGATTAGAAATTGCGTGTAAGTATGTATATGTTTTAGGTCAAGTTTTTTCAGGGTCAAAACCTGAAACAGCATCTTACATGAACTACAAGGGAAAATATAGATGTAAGGTTTTGGTGTTTATGGATAAATTAAAAAACCCAAAATACCGTCAACATTTTGATAAGATAACATTTATAGAAAATTCCGATTTTCAAGAGGTGGTTGAAAAGTATGATTCACCAACAACATATTTTTATATGGACCCACCATATTGGAAAACAGAAAATTACTATTCAAACCACGATTTTGATAGTAAGGATCACGAAAGATTGGCTAATTGTATAAAAGAAATTAAAGGAAAGTTTGGTTTATCATATTATGACTTTCCATTATTATCAGAATGGTACCCCAAAGATCAATTTAGATGGGAACAGAAAGATTTCAGTAAAGCGGCGTCAACTAAAAAGGAAAAAAACCTCGGTACTGAACTTTTAATTATGAACTATTAATAAAATATTTATAAAAAATAGATTATGAATTCATGGTATGTAATAAAGGTGATGCCTGGTAAAGAAAGATCACTTAATGAGGAATTTAATAAACAAATTTCGTTGGGTAAGATAAGTTATATCGAAAGATTTATTTGTCCGACTGAGAAAGAACTGATTTTAGTAAAACAGAAAAAAACTTTAAGAGAAAAAGTTATTTATAGTGGTTATCTTTATTTTGAAACAAAAAATAGATTAACTGAAGATGAAATTAAAAACGTCTCTATGTTTCCAAATGTAATGGGGATTATGGGGGATAGAAGACCTTTATTGATGAATCAATCTGATATCAAGAGAATTTTAAAAGACGATGACTTATTAGAACATTTAGAGTCTAAAAAGTTAAAATATATTACCGGTGAAAGTGTGGTGATTATTGATGGTCCATTTAAATCATTTAATGGTATTGTATCTGAAATTAAAGGAGAAAAAGTCGATGTTGAAGTTAAAATATTTGGAAGAAGTAATAATATCGAATTGAATTTAACACAAATCGAAAAAATTTAAAATGTCTCCTGAGGTACTAATATACATACAGTCAGTAAAAAATTATCTCGAGAAAAACGAAGATGCAAGAAATTATTTTTTACAAGGTGTAGACGAAGAAATTTTTTACAAATACCTTGCCGAAATATCTCAAAAAAATTTCAACGATAATGGTGATGTTACTTTGAATATTTCACAATTTGAAATATTGAAAAAAACAGTTACCGCTTTATCTATCGCTAAAAAACCAGATGAGGAAATTTTTAACGAAAGTCTTTTCGTTAAAGTAAAAGATTTTGGTTATTTTTCTTTAAACTGATTTAATTTTAACTTATTTTTGTTTTATGAATAGAAATATACCAGATCAATATATGATCTATGATACAACATATGGTCATCAAATACCTTCAGAACAATATTTTGTAATTAAGTTTGATTTACTCCCATCAAAATATGTAGATACTCGAGTGAACTATGACCCATCTATTGTAAAAGAGATTATAGATTTAGGTTTTGTTGCCACAACAAAAATTTATAATAAAAACAGAAGGGACGATAGTTCACAAATGTTATATGAGAAACTTGATAAAAAAATTCTTATTGTAGTAAACAATAATGTCGATTTGACCAAAGACAATTTGGTACAAATAGAAATTTTATATGACTTAAAAACTGGAGAAGAGTTTTTATCACACTTATTAGAATTATTTAAAAAATTTAAAAGACAAAAGAAAAAGGCCAGCATCAAACTTGTTAAAAGTGATATGGGTCACTTAGATACTGAAGACTATGATTTATTTTCACCCGCTATGGATTTAGAAATGAATTATGGTAAAGATTTTTTAAAGGTACACAATACAATAGTATCAAGATTGAATGAAAATAATGGTAAAGGTATTATTTTATTACACGGAGATCCTGGTACGGGAAAAACATCTTACATAAAACATCTTACTTCTTTAATTAAGGAAAAAGAAATTTTATTTATTCCACCATCTATGGCGGAAATGTTGTCAGAACCTTCAATTATTCCTTTTTTAATGGAATATAAAAATTCAATATTAATAATTGAAGACGCGGAAAGAGTTATTGGTGACAGAGAAAATAATGGGTCACCCGCAGGTGTCTCTAACATACTTAATCTTACTGATGGAATTCTCGGAGACTGCCTCTCAATTCAAATTGTTGCAACATTCAACATGAGAAGAGAAAAAATTGATCAGGCACTTCTTAGAAAAGGTAGATTAATTGCTGAATATAAGTTTGAGAAGTTATCATTACCCGATACAGAAAAATTATTGAAAAAATTAAACAAAAATATAAATGTATTTGAAGGTATGTGTTTGGCAGACATCTATAACATAGATGTTGAGGTATTTAAAAGTAATAAGACAAATAAAATAGGTTTTTAATTATGAAAAGTATTGACGGAGTTGAGTTAAAAGAATTACAAAATAATAATGAAAAGATTTTAGTTGATTTCTGGGCACCTTGGTGTGGACCTTGTAGGTCACTTATGCCGATATTAGAATCAATTGAAGGTGACTATACAAATATTAAATTTGTTAAAATTAACATAGATGAAAATATGGACTTAGCCCTTGGAATGGGAATAACATCTGTCCCAACCGTGATGATTTTTGATGGTGACAAATTGTTACACAGAAGATTAGGGTTAAACCCGAAAAATGTTTATAACGATATACTAAATTCAATCGATGTCTGATAAAATATATGTGTTTACACTAAAAGGATGTTCACATTGTAAAAGTTTGAAATCAACATTCAATAAACACTCAATTCAATTTTTTGATTTGGATGTAGATAAAAATGAAAAAATGTGGGAACATGTTGTGGAACAAACGGGTTATGATTATGTACCAACGGTGTTAATATATGATGAAGAAAATGAGGATGGGGAAGTTTATGTACCAAGTATAGACTTCGAAGATGAAGAGCATATGGTCAGAATTATAAACGAAAGAAAAAATAATTGAGGGAATTAAAAAAAATTCCCTTTTTTTATATCTGTAATCAAATAAAAAAGTATTTATGTAAAAGACTTTACTTTTTAAATGCCATTACAACAGATTAACTGGTTACAGATTGACACAGTCAATGTTCCTCTCGATTCAAGTGGGTCGGCTTCCTATATTTCATTAGGAGGATCGGGTTCAAATTATTTAGATTCAATATATGTCAGAAATCTATATACTTCGGGTTCTTTAATAGTATCCGGCGGATTAGATATAAGTGAGGATTTGGTTGTTGGTGGTAATCTTACCGTAAAGGGTACTACTACCACAGTAAATTCAACAACTATAGATCTTGGTGACAATATCATATCCTTAAATGGTTCAGAAGGTTCATTTGGTGGTTTATATGTAAATGATCCCACCAATCCAAACAAAGTTTCAGGTTCATTAGTTTGGGATTCAACGAATGATTATTGGATCGCCGGTCCAAGTGGTAGTGAAGAAAAAATTGCATTATTATCCGATGTCGTTGCATCGGCAAATAGTAATGTGTGGCAACAAACAGGATCATTTTGGGCGGCAACTTCTGATTTACAAATGACAGGGTCGGTTACCATTAAAGGAGATTTAAGAGTTGAGGGAAAAACTACATTAGTTCAAACCCTTGATCCTAATGTGGAATCACTTGTTGTATCAGGAGCACTAAAAGTGGTAAAAAACGAAATAAGCAGTCAAATAGTCTCGGCATCTATAAAATTACAGGATGTTGTTTTAGCGGAATATTCGGTAGATAGGACGATTATTGACTGTGGAGACGGATTATTTTAATTTAAAATAAAGTATTTATATAAAAACAAGAAGAAAGAAACATGGCACAAATAATTAAACACAGAAGGGGTGGTATAACGTCCCTAAAAGATGTAACAGCAAGAAAAGGTGAGTTTATAATTGCCACCGGTTCTATTGGGGACATGAACGGACCTTGGGTTTTCGTTGGTGATACCGATGGTGTGGCTGGCGCATATAAAGCAACCTCAAAAATTTACCAAGGTGGTAATGTACCATCAATATCGGTAGGTTCTTATGGCTCAACTGTTGATGGAACTCCTTTTTATTCAACTAACGCTCAAACATTATATATATTATCTTCTGCGGGTAACACTGCAATGGACTTAACAGGTAATATCGAAGGTAATCTTATTTCTGGTGTAACCATAAACAATTTGACGGGTACAACGGCGAATATTACGGCGGTTTCTTCTTCTATGTTCACCGGTTCGTTCACTGGTAATGGTGGTGGTTTATATAACATACCAGCAAGTGGTGTAACAGGTTTACAACTTGATAAAATCGCTGATGGTGCCGCTACTGCTTCAATAGATGAAACTGACGGACTAAGAATAAATGTAAAAACAGAGATTAGTGGATCACTTATTGTTACTGGTAACACAACACATCATGGTTCTGTTACTGTAACAGGTTTAACAGATAATAGATTAGTGGTTGTTGGTTCTGGTGGATTGTTGGAAGATGACGCTAACTTAACTTTCGATGGTACTGTGTTCCAAATTGGACAAGGACAATTAGAGGTTGATGTTGCAACCGGTGAATTAAGAACTTCAGGTTCTATTATCATGAAAGGTAATGTTACAATCGGTGATCAAAATACTGATAACATAATTCTTGCGGGTGAAGTAAGTTCTTCAATAATCCCTGATGTTAATAATGCATTTGATTTAGGTACATCTACACAGGCATGGAGAAATTTACATGTAAGTGGTACCGCATATATTGAAACATTAAATGCTGCTAACATATCACTTAGTGGTATAACAGTTTTTGACGATTTAACAGTTGAAGGTGACACAACATTAGGTAATAGTACAGGAGATACTGTTTCAATAACAGGATCTGTTTATTTACAAAGTTTAACTGAGAAAAGATTAGTAGTTGTAGGTGCTGACGGTTTACTTACTGATTATAGTGGTTTAACATTTGACAATGGTAACTTAAATTTATCAGGCGCACTCGAAGTAACTAATATTCAAGGCACAGGTTCATTATATTTGAAACCAGACTTAAATGATGGTAGAGATTTTGTAATATATAATACTGCACCTTCAGATGTACACATTAAAGGTAATGCATCATACAGTTTCTTTGGTGATGATACAAATTACTTAAAAATTGACAATACTATTTCAAGAATTAGTATTGAATCTGCGGGTGGTGTTGATACAATTACATCTGGTTCATTAAACATAAAAACCGAAGGTGGAAATGATATTTTTGTGAGCTCAAGTGAAGATATAATTCTTGACGCTGACACCGATGTAACTATAACTGCGGGTGATGACCTTAGAATACACTCTAACGATGTATTCGCATTAAGAAACTATAGTGCAACCGATTCTATTCAATTAGTTACTCAATATAATAGTGGAAATGACAAAACAATGTCATTTGACGTTGATGGTAATTTAACAATACCTGGTGGTTTTACTGGTAGTTACGCTGACATTAACACACAAGCACAATTAGCATCTGCTGCGGTTGAAGATTTAACAGACAATAGAATTGTTTTAGCTGGTTCTGGTGGTGAATTAGAAGATGATGCGAACTTTACTTTTGACGGTACAACATTTAATATTGGTCAAGGTAATTTTGAAGTTGATGTTAACGACGGTGATATAAGAACATCTGGCTCTTTAACTGTTGTATCATCTACAACTTTAAAAGATAATCTTTCAGTATCAGGTACAACAACAGTAAGTGGGACAACAGAATTACAAAGTACTTTAACAGTAATATCTACCTCTGAATTAAAAGGTGCAGTTGGTATTAACTCAACATTAGATGTTACAGGTTCTGTTAATCTTAAGAGTACATTAGATGTTGACGGACAAGCAACTTTAAACACTGCCGTAGTTGAAAATTTGACTACAAACAGAATAGTATTAGTTGGTACAGGAAGTACTTTAATCGATGATTCAGATTTTACATTTAATGGTTTAGTATTAAAAGTTGGTGACGGAAATTTTGAGGTTGATGTTACTGATGGTGATGTTAGAACTTCAGGTTCGTTAACTACAAATGGTTTAACAAACAATGGTGATTTAACAGTAAACGGTGTATTAACTGTAACTGGTAACACACAATTACAAGCAAATTTATACGTATCAGGTAATCTTGAAGTATTAGGAGGAGCAACAAATGTTACAATTCAATCTACAACAATTGAATTAGATGACAATATTATCAGATTAAATGCATATTCACCATTTGAAAGATATGCGGGATTCGAAGTTATCGACTCAGGTTCATCAGGAGTATCCGCTTCACTTGTATGGGATTCATTGAATGACTATTGGATGTTCGTATCATCAAGTGGAGACTCAAGTAAATTGATAGGTACAACAGCGGGAGCTTATGGTTCTGAGATCAGTTTAACAAACAATACTTTCCCTATTGCAACAGGTACAAATACAATTGGAGACAGTTTACTTACAATGATTGCGAGTGGTACAACACTTGCTTTTAATACCAATAAGTTTACAATTGCATCAGGTGATGGTGCAACATCAATTGCTGGTAACGTAACAGTTACTTCAGGTGGTGGAGCGGATGCTGCTTCAAATAGTTCTGCGATTGTTTTCAGAAACAGTAGTAATGTTTTAGGTTATGTTTCCACAACAACATCAACTGTTGAAACTGCTGGATTATTAGGATATAAACAGTCTGACGGAGCACTTGTCTTCTCGGATCTGATTGACGGAGGTTCATACTAAAAATATAAAAAGGGAGAAAAAAAAATTCTCCCTTTTTTATTTATTTAATCTAAAGTTTATTGTATTTATAGAGAGACCTAAATAGGTTTATTAATCGTGGTATATACCACAAGAAGTTGATGGATCCATACATATGGCACAAATAGTAAAATTACGTAGAAGCGCAGTATCAGGCCAAAAGCCAACAAATAGTAATTTACAGTTAGGTGAATTAGCATTGAACACGACCGACGGTAAGGTGTTCATGGCAAAATCAGGATCCAACGGACCTTCAATAGAAGAGGTTATTGTTTCTAACACAAGTAACACAGGTTCAATCAATCTTAGTGGTAGTATTAATTTAAACGGTAATGAAAACATTACAGGGTCGTTATATATAACGTCTATCCCAAGTGGTAGTTCATCAAATCAAGTTGTTGTATGGAATACAACAACAAATCAATTAGAAAGAAGAACAGATGCGGGTACCTCTGGTACGAGTGGAACATCTGGAACTTCAGGGACAAGTGGAACCTCAGGATCATCTGGAACTGCGGGTACATCAGGTAGTAGCGGTTCTTCAGGTATATCGGGTGGTCAAAACTATTTCTTTAACTACTCTGTTTCAGGTCAAACAGGTGGTTATCTTGAATTAGGACAATTTACAACGACCGCAGGACAAACAATTATTACTCAATCATTAACAGCGAATCAACAAGACGTTTTGGTTAATGGTGGTTTTATTACAAATGTCGGTGACCCCGGTACATTAGTGGTTCCAAACGGTTTATGGCATGCATATCTATACTCAACAAAAAATGCAGAAAACGATGTTGTTTATTTGTATTATACGGTTAGTAAGTATACCACTGGAGGAACTGAAACATTATTATTTACATCGGATACTACATTAATTGGTTGGGACACCAATAACACAAATCCCGTTGAAATTAAACTCAATGCACTTGCAACAACTCAAGCATTAAATGTTACAGATAGAATTGTTGTTAAGGTATATGCAAATAACGGTGATAACGCAAATAGAACAATTAAATTATACACTGAAGGAACACTACATTACTCATACATTGTTACAACATTAGCAGCTCAAGCCGGTTCATCAGGAACAAGTGGGACATCGGGTACCTCAGGTACAAGTGGCACTTCTGGAACCTCTGGTACTTCAGGAAGTAGTGGATCGTCAGGCTCGTCTGGTACAAGTGGAACTTCAGGATCAAGTGGAAGTTCTGGAACCTCGGGTACTTCAGGTTCTTCTGGCACTTCGGGTACCTCTGGTACAAGTGGTACCTCAGGTATAGATGGTGTCTCAGGAACATCTGGTACGTCAGGTAGTTCAGGAACAAGTGGATCATCAGGATCATCGGGTACTTCAGGATCAAGTGGTTCATCAGGTACAAGAGGAACATCGGGAACGTCTGGTAGTAGTGGTACTTCAGGATCCTCAGGTACATCTGGTAGTAGTGGTACGTCTGGTTCTTCAGGATCATCAGGAACAAGTGGATCATCAGGATCATCGGGTACTTCAGGATCAAGTGGTTCATCAGGTACAAGTGGTACTTCTGGATCATCGGGTACCTCGGGTTCTTCTGGTACAAGTGGTACCTCAGGGTCATCAGGAAGTTCAGGAACCTCAGGTACTTCAGGTTCTTCTGGTACCTCAGGGTCATCTGGTACTTCGGGAACATCAGGATCATCAGGATCATCAGGAACAAGTGGGTCATCGGGTACTTCAGGTACATCTGGTAGTTCGGGAAGTAGTGGTACATCAGGATCATCGGGTACCTCAGGTACATCTGGTAGTTCAGGAACAAGTGGAACATCGGGTACATCTGGTCAATCAAATGCTTTCTTCAATTTTAATGCAAAAACATCATCAACATCAGGTGATCCAGGTTCAACATATATAATTTGGAACAATGTTTCACAGACAGGTGCAACATCAATTAATATAAGTGAAATTGATAGTTTATCAAATAACATTGATATTTTCTTAGGTTTCCTATTATCAGGATCAACCATCATCATTCAAGATAAAGCGTCACACACAAATTATCAAAGATGGAGTGTCGGTACACCTACCGATAATACAACATATTGGACATTTCCTGTTACATTATTAAGTAAAAGTGGAACATCAACATTTACAAATGAACAGGATGTTTTATTAATAATAGGACAAACACCATCGGGTACCTCAGGTAGTTCAGGAACAAGTGGAACATCGGGTTCTTCTGGTTCTTCAGGTACATCTGGTTCTTCAGGAACTTCAGGAACTTCAGGATCGTCCGGTACCTCAGGTTCAAGTGGAACCTCTGGTACATCAGGATCAAGTGGAAGTTCTGGTACAAGTGGTAGTTCAGGAACATCAGGTTCATCAGGCACTTCGGGATCGAGTGGTACTTCGGGTACATCAGGATCAAGTGGAAGTAGTGGTTCATCAGGAACATCCGGTACTTCAGGTTCATCCGGAACAAGTGGATCATCAGGAACAAGTGGTAGTTCAGGTACGAGTGGTTCATCAGGAACCTCAGGAACATCTGGTTCAAGTGGAAGTTCAGGTACTTCCGGTACATCAGGAACATCCGGTTCAAGTGGAAGTTCGGGTACCAGTGGTTCATCAGGAACCTCAGGAACATCTGGTAGTAGTGGATCATCCGGTAGTAGTGGATCATCCGGTACATCGGGAACAAGTGGTTCATCAGGTTCTTCGGGAACATCTGGCACCTCAGGATCGTCTGGATCTTCTGGTTCGTCAGGTAGTTCGGGCTCTTCAGGATCAAGTGGTACATCAGGTAGTTCAGGTACATCGGGAACAAGTGGTACATCAGGTAGTAGTGGAACATCAGGTTCATCTGGTACGAGTGGATCTTCGGGATCATCAGGTAGTTCAGGTACATCTGGTAGTTCAGGTACATCTGGTACAAGCGGATCGTCAGGTTCTTCTGGATCATCAGGTAGTTCAGGAACATCAGGTTCAAGTGGAAGTTCAGGGTCATCAGGGTCATCGGGAAGTTCAGGTACTTCTGGTAGTAGTGGATCATCAGGATCAAGCGGAACCTCAGGTAGTAGTGGGTCGTCAGGTTCATCAGGAACAAGAGGTACTTCAGGTACAAGTGGAACTTCTGGTGACTCAGGAAGTTCTGGTACATCAGGAACCGACGGTACAGGAGGTTTAACTCAATATTTTACAGCATCACCAACTTGGTCAGTAAACCACAATCTTGGTATTAGATATCCTTTAGTGAATGTTTGGGACATTAATCATAAAATTATTGTACCACAAGAGATATTATCAATAGACAACGATAATATTGATGTAATATTCTCATCTCCTGTCGCAGGTAGTGTTAATGTTGCCAAAGGTGGTCATTTTATAAGTGGTAGTGTTCCATTGAGTAACATTGCTAACTTAGGATTTACAGCAAGTTTTACAAATCAAACGACTTGGTCAGTAAACCACAACCTTGGTACCGATTATCCATTAGTTACAGTATGGAATAACGATAAAGATGTTGTTGTTCCAACAAGAATAAATTCTGTTAATAGTAATAGAGTTGATGTTTTCTTCTCTACAAATCAAACAGGTTTAGTTGTTGTAGGTAGAGTCATTTAATTTTACATTTATTTTTCTTATATTTTATTTGTGATCACAAATAAAAATTTCATAGAAAATAACATTACATCAAACAATGGTAATGATTTACCATATTTGTGGACTCACGGTGCCACAAAAGAACATATGGGTGATGGATTAATTGTTTATTCAATAATCCAACATATGAGAGCAAAAAATTGTGTTTGTATTGGATCAGGTGGTGGTTATATACCACGTATTATGACGCAAGCAAGAATTGATTTACATAAACAAAACATATTTGATGGAAACCCCGATTACAATTGGGGGGATATTGGTTCAACATATATCGTAGACGCATGTAATGGTATTGGGGGTCCAACAGATATTGAAGATGAAAATTCATTTTATAGAAAAACATTTTGGCCGAGATTTATAAAGGCAACTTCAGAAGAGGCTTATTATAATTTTTTTATACTACAAGACATCAAAATAGATTTTCTTTTTATAGATGGTGATCATTCATATGAAGGAGTTAAAAAGGATTTTGATTTGTATTCTAAAATACTAACAGATAAAGGTATAATCATTATACACGATACTGATTCTAATTTTGAGGAAAATTTAATTGTTTCAGAAGATTCTAAAAAAGATCATCATGAATTTTCGGGACCATCAAAATTTGTTAACGAATTGAAATATAATGATGATTGGAACTTGATTAATTTACACAATTTTGGTATATTAAAGACAAAACCGTCATCGAGTGGCATCACCATCATCAATAAAAAATAACATAAGACTTTTAACAGTAATTGGACACGGAAAAAATTTAATACATCACTTTATTGATCATTATCAAAAATATGTGGATGAAATAAATTTTGTTGTTTATGAAACTGATGAAACTAAAGATTTAAATAAAGAAATCAGAGAAATAATAAAAAATTATAATAATGTTAAAATTATAAAAACTGTTAAAAACAGAATTTATGATTGGGAAAAAGTAACATTGTTATATAATATGATTAAATCGGAACATCCACATGATTGGTGGATTATTTCTGATATTGATGAATTTCATTTATACCCTAAGAATCTAAATGAAATGATCAAAGATTGTGAGAATTATGGTTGGGAAATAATAAGAGGTGGGTTTATTGATAGAATTGGTGAAGATGGTGAATTCCCTGAATTAACAGGTGATACATCAATATGGAAACAATTTCCAAATGCGGGATTTTTTAGGTATCCTATGAGTAGAGCATGTCCAAATAAAATTTGTGTTATTAAAGGTAATATAGAAATAACTGCCGGTCAACACTACGCTAAAATAGATGGACACACTACTTGGAGATGGCAAGGTTGGAATCATCCTTTAATTGCACCTGTTGAAGAATGTTCGGTTCAAGTACATCATTTTAAATGGGATAAAACAAGTGTAGAAAGGATTAAATCTGTTGCTAACATAAATCAAGAATATGCTTATTCTAAAGAATATAATGATATGTTCACTGCGATTAGAAAAAATAAATATAAAATTAATATAGAAAATCCTGATTATTTTTTTGAAAAAAATTTAACTAAAGGAAACTACAAAGAGTATAAAAATTGGTATAAATTAATAAAAAAAATCATAACAATATGAGTAAATCAACAGTACCCGATCAATCGGAATTGGAATTGAGAAAAGTCAAAGCACTTGAAAAAATAGCATCATCATTAGATGCTCTAACAATTTGGTTTGAAGAAATCGATAAAGAAGAATGGAGTAGTAGAATTCAATACTACTTAGCCGAATTTCATAATAAAGTAGTGAAAGAAGTCGTATTTGATTCAGGTAAAGAAATTAAGGCCCCAACAAAGAATGCAAAAAAATAAAAAATTAGGAGTAATAGTTCCATATAGAAATAGAGCAGAACATTTACATACATTCAAAGTTCGTATTAAAAGGTACTTGAATTCTTTAGATATTCCCTATGAAATTATAATAGTGAATCAAGATGATGGTAAACTTTTTAATAGAGGAATGTTATTAAACATTGGTTTTAAAGAAGCTTTGAAATTAAAATGTGACTATGTTGTATTTCATGATGTTGACATGATACCAGTTCATGTCGATTACAGTTATACGGATATACCTGTACATTTGGCAACTGAACTTGTTGATAGGAAAACAAGGGAAGTTTCCGATAATGTATTTGATGAGTATTTTGGTGGTGTAACAATGTTCCCAATTGATATTTTTAAGGAAATAGACGGATACTCAAACAAATATTGGGGTTGGGGTTATGAAGATAGTGACTTGTTGTATAGATGTAAAAAAAACAACATTCAATTAGATGAATTGAAAATAAAAAATTTGAATAGAACAGGAACAAAGTTAAGATTCAACGGTAACAATGCATATGTTAGAGGTAAAAATTTTAATAATCTGATAAATTTAAATTCTAATTTAACAATTTTTATTAGTTTTTATCCTGATGAAATTTCTTTAGATCACACTAAAGAAATGGATGAATCGACTATTTTTTGTATAAATGGTTATAATACAACAATTAATTATAATTCATTCATGAGATATAACGTTTGTACGTTTGATAAAAACTATAATCCATTATTTTTCAATTCAAAAATTAAAACTAATTACAAAACAAATATTTGTTTAACTTTTGATTCAACAACAAAACAAATTCAAATGTATCAAGATGGTGTTTTGTTGAATACTATAAATTATACTGATGAATTATACGATTATAGTTTAGAACAGTTTTTTTATATAGGTTGCTCAACAAAAGACAGTAAAGATTTGAATAATTTTTTTAAAGGTGATTTTGATCAATTTGCAGTTTTTTCTAAAAAATTAAACTCAGATGAAATACTTGAGATTTCTAAAAGAGAAGGTGTAGTTCTAACACAAAATGGTGGACAATATAAATCAAGCAAATATTTGAAACTTTATTATGATACTAATTTTATTAAAGAATATAAATTAATTGATTTATCTGGTAACGATAATGATGGTGAGATAAGTAATTGTGAAATTGTTGATGTAGAATATGATGAATATAAGACAATCTCAATACCGTATCGTAGAGAATCAACATTTATGACTTTGAAACATGACAACAATGGTTTTGAAAATAATAAATGGAGACACAGTGAAACAAGATGGAACCAATTAAGATTTCATAATGAAATCACTAAAAATGATGATTTAATAAAAAATGATGGATTATCAACATTAGTTTATGTTGCACACGGAAGAGATTATAAAGATAACATATTACATATAAACGTAGGATTATAATGTCACATAAATTAGGTATTTGTATACCATATAGAAATAGAAAAGAACATGTTGAAAGACTAATACCACATCTTTCTAAACACCTAAATAAAAGAGGTATTGATCACAAGTTTTATGTTGGACATCAAGTAGATGAAAAATTATTTAATAGAGGTGCAATGAAAAACATTGCGGCTCATTATGCTTTTAATGATGGGTGTGATTATATTGCTTGGCATGATGTGGATATGTTACCCTTAGAAGATGCTGATTATTCATATCCTGAAAATTATCCAATACATATTGCTACAAAGTTATCAAAGTACAATTATGGTTTAGGTTACGATCAATATTTTGGTGGAGTTATTTTGTTTACAAAAGAACAAGTAGAAAAAACAAACGGTTATTCAAACGATTATTGGGATTGGGGTCAGGAAGATGATGATTTGTTTTGGAGATGTTTTTTTGAAAATTATACTTCATATGATGTTTTTAAAAAATATAAAAATAAACAAGTTGCAAATTTTGATGGGATAAATAATTATATTGCAGTTCCTTCAAATGATGAGATTGATCAATGTCTGAGCGAAGATCATACAATTTCAATTCTTTTTAAAGCTGAACAACAGCAAGAAAAAGTACCAATTTGGTTAGTTGGTGATGAAGAAAGAAAATTTATTGAATATCCACTTATCAGAAAAATGAATGGGTGGACATGGGGTTTATCATTTAATAATTCTCGAGCTGTTAATATGGTTGTTTTTGATGAAGACGGGAATCATTATTATAACTACGCTAAAAGATATGAGAATCAATGGACATGGTTAACAATGTCATATAATAAAAAAGAAAAATTAATGTATTTGTATGTCAATAATGAATTGATCACAAATAAAAATAACATTAAAGAGAACATACCATTTGAAATTGAAAATGATTTAAAAAAGTTCCACAATAATGAACCAATAATTTTTGGTGTATGTCCACACAATAAAACGTTTTTTAAAGGACAAATTGCTGAAGTTAAAATCTTCAATAAGAACATAAAAGATATTGATGATGTTCTATACAACAGTGATGGTTTGGTTTTTCATTTGGATTTTAAAAATGGAGTAGTTGAAAATATTAACAAACAAGAATGTGAATATAACGTACCGATAACAAAAGAGTCATTTGAAGTTATACAAAACATAATTCCATATAGAATTGAGGGTAAGTTTGATTGTATGTTTCATATTGATGAAGGTTACGTAGATGGTAAGTGGGCGAAAGGTGAAACAACGGCAAGAAATGAAAGGAGATTTGTTACTGAGATGCAACAAAGAAAGATTAATTACAAAACAGAAGGAATAAACAAAATATTGGATGTAACGGAAGTTGTTAATTTAGATGAAATGACATACCCGAACACCATGATTATAAACACAGTGATGAAATGAAAATAGAATATTCAAAACCATGGTTTTTAAAGGCAAAATCTAATGAATTACAGGAAAATGTTGTTACCCAAGGAAAATATACAATTTCTTTGACGTTTAGAGTTTGTAAAGATTATAAACAAGATGATAAAATTGGATTTTTAGGTATACCTGGTAAGAATTTCGGTATAAGTTATGATCATAAGGTAAGTCATTTTGTTTTTGAATTTTGGACTCGTGAAATTAATGACAAAGGAGAAGAACAAAGTAAATTTAATTACTTTCTGTATGATACCATAGACCCGAGTGTATTTAAAAATTTCATAAATATAACAATTCAATTCGATGGATCAGTGTATTATCTATATAAAGATTTTAAATTATTTGATACAATAGAAAATTCAAATCCACTTGTTTCAGATTACATTAATGAACCGATTTACATAGGTTGTCATAATATGGACAGCATGACACAAAAACATAAATGTATAACTGAAATGGATGTTAATCATTTTAGTGTGTTTAATTCAGATATTGACATTAAAAATTTAGAGAAAATAGTAAAAAAAGAGATTGACATAACAACAACTAAAGAATTTGAAAATCTTTATACATTTTATGATTTAGAAAATGTAAATGAAGAATTTTTAATAATTGAAGAACATTTTGGAAAAACTTTTTTAAAAAGAAAAAACAAAATGTCAACTGTTGGATTTGAAATTGTAAAAGAAAAACTTGATAGTGTAGGTTGTGGATTCTGTTTGGCGAAATGGACACAAGTTACAATGCATTTACATAATGGTACCACACATAGTTGCCACCACCCCGAACCACATAAAATTGGCTTGGAGGAGATAAAAAGAAATCCAACTGCACTACATAATAGTAAAACAAAAAAACAAGCAAGAAAAGAAATGTTAGAGGGTTTGAGACCCTCTGAATGTCAATATTGTTGGAACGTTGAAGATAATTCGGCATCATTTTCTGATAGGGTTTTTAAATCATCTGAACCATGGTCTGAACCATATTTTGATGAAATAAAAAGTTTAAGTTGGAGAGACGACTTTAACCCCAAATATGCAGAAATAAGTTTTGCAAATACTTGTAATTTCAAATGTGCATATTGTGGTCCAGAATATTCTTCAAAATGGATGGAAGAAATTAATCAATATGGACCTTACAATTTATCATATGAGTATAATGGTATTAGGAGAATGGAAGAAAGAAATACCAAACCATATAAACAAACAGAGGAGAACCCATATGTCGAGGCGTTTTGGGAGTGGTTTCCTGATTTATATGGAAGTTTAGATACTTTTAGAATTACAGGAGGTGAGCCATTATTACACAAAGATACATGGAAGGTTTTAGATTATATTATAGATATTGAAAACCCAAACAAAAATTTAAAATTATCAATTAATAGTAATTTAGGTGTAACAGATGAGTTAGTTGACAGATTGATCGAAAAATTAGATAGAATAATCCATGACAATAGAGTACATGAAGTAATAATTTTCACATCTTGTGAGGGATATGGTAAACAATCTGAATACGCAAGATTTGGAATGAACTTTGAAAAGTTGTTTGAGAACATAGATAAAATATTAACAAAATTACCTAAAGTAACTGTTGTTATTATGTCAACTTTTAATGTGTTTAGTGTGTTTTCTTATGAATTACTATTGAAGAAAGTTTATAAAATGAAATTAAAACATTTTAATACTGTCAGATATTGGAATTCAGCATTGATATTAGATACATCGTACCTTAGACATCCACCTTTCTTAAGTTTTAGAATTTTAAAAGATTATATAAGTGTAGATTACTTTGATAGATTTATAAAATATATGAAATTTAACACAACATTTAGAAGTCTCAATTTTCATAAAATGCAAGAGGTGACTGATGTTGGTTTCTCACTTCAAGAAATTGAAAAAATTAGTAGAATCCGAGATATTTTTATTGCAGATTATGAAACAGAAAATAATTTATTTAATAAAGATAAATTGGATTTTGTTAAGTTCATTAGAGAATATGAAATAAGAAGAGGATATGTATGTGAAGAATTTTTTCCTGAATTAATTAAGTTTATAAAAAAAATAGAATATGAGAATAAAATATAGACATCCTTATTGGGCTAAATATATTTGGGATTTATCAGAACATCATGATAATCAATATACAACACAATTCGATAAAGAAAAGAATTTTGACATACACGATTTCCAACATTACGAAAAATATATAGTTACCTGTGAATTTTGTATAAAAGAAAATTATAAAAAGGATAGTATATGTATGGTTTTTGGTAAACCTGGTAAGAATATGGGAGTATCATTTAATTCTGAAACAAATGATGTTGCATTAGAATTTTGGTCAACTAACGATGAAGGTGAAGATGTTTTTAATTATGTTCATTTTAAAGATGTGAGCAAAGATGATGTTGAAAATGGTGTAATTTTATCATACATAAGAAAAAATAATAAATTTATATTATATAAGAATTTTGTTGAGGTGAATGAATATGTTTTTGAAGGTCAATTAATAGAAGATTATAAAATTGATGGTTTATATTTTGGATGTTCAAGTCCTGATTGTGCTTTGCCACACCAAAGATATTATGGAGAAATGGATCTTAAACATTTTTCCATAATAAATAAAACTTCAGATATAAATGATTCAAAAGATTTGTATAATTCAGAAACAAATACATTATTAACAAAATATTATTATGATGATATATTATGTTTATATGATTTTGAAACTATAAATAATTTAGGTATAGTCTACGATGAATCTAAAAATAATAATTTCTTGGAAAAAGTTCCAATTCAATATATTAAATAAAAAATTATGTCAGAACAATTAGCAAACTGGAGAGATGAACATTTAAATAAAGTAAGTTGTAGTTTTTGTGCTGCTAAATGGTTAAACGTTAGTTTACATTTAGGACACGGATTTACAAATTCTTGTCATCTCCCATTACCACACCCAATAGACTTGGAGGAAATAAAAACAAATCCATCCGCATTACATAATACTAAATTCAAAAAAGAAATTAGGAAAATGATGTTGGAAGGTACACGACCAGCGGAGTGTTCTTATTGTTGGAGAATTGAAGATATTGGTAGAAACAATATTTCTGATCGTGTATATAAAAGTCAAATTTATTCACCCGAGGAAATTGCATCGTTAAAGGAATTACCATGGGATGCCGATATAACACCAAGAACAATTGAAGTTAGTTTTGATAGAACATGTAATTTTGCTTGTAGTTATTGTAATTCAGGATATTCAACAACATGGGGTAAAGATATTAGAGATAACGGACCCTATCAAAAATTTAAAACAACAAGTGCGGGGGCATATTACGCCGATGGATCTTGGTCTGAAATATATGGTAAGTACAACGAAAATAATCCATATGTAAAAGCGTTTTTAGAATGGTGGCCTGAGTTATCACAGAAACTTATGGAGATTAGGGTTACGGGTGGAGAACCTTCACAAAGTAGAAACTTTTGGCAATTTGTCGATTTGATGAAACAATACCCATCCCCGAATTTAAGATTTGCGGTAAACTCAAATCTTGGTTTAAAACCTGAGACGTTACAAAGATTAATTGATATTACACATGAAGTAGAAGTTAAAGAATTTGATTTATACACAAGTAATGAATCATTTGGTGCACATGCTGAATATATTAGAGATGGATTAAAATATGATCTATGGAGAAATAATTTGGTTACATTTATGGATAAAGCAAACTATAGACAACTGGTTATTATGATGACGATCAATAGTTTATGTTTGTTTAGTATAACTGAGTTTCTTGATGATATGTTGAAAATAAAACAACAATATGGTGGTCATAAATTGATTGTTGATTTTAATATATTGAGATGGCCGGCATTTATGTCACCGTTAGCATTACCTGATGAATTTAAATATGAATTACACGGTAAGTTATCTATGTGGTGGAGAAAACACAAAAAGAATCCATTAATTAATATACATGAGGGTGCACAAATACAAAGATTGATTGATTACATTGAAGTTGTTAATAGAGGACATGTTACTACTGAAACCGATGATAGTTTACAGTATCACGATTTCAAAAGTTTCTACATGCAGTACGATATTAGAAGAAATAAAAGTTTCGTAGATACATTTCCTGAACTTGCTGACTGGTTTAATTCAATCGAAGTCGATAATTCTATACCTAATGTATCAATGACGGATGGTAGAATAACACATTTTGAACCGGGTGAATACGTTTCAGATAAAGACAAATATAAAAAATAATGAACTTTATTTTTGAAGATAAATTTAATTTAAGGAATTTTATAAGTTGTAATGACATCAACAAATCAGGTATCAGTAGATTTGCCACTGCCCCAATAATATCACCAACTTATATCTATTATAGTTCAAAAAATATACATGATGAATTGAACTATTTTGAAGTTAATGATGATATAAAAGACTATGTCATAACCTCGTGTGTCAACCATAGTCCGGATGATTGGACAGGTCACGACCCAAGAGTGAAAAGTTTCTTTTATTATTTAAATGAAAAGTATCTCAGAGACTTACGTAACAACGATGCATATCTTCTATTAGATCAAAGTTTAGAAGGATATCAAACAAATTGGTTGTGGGATTATTTTCATAACCAATGTCAAGAATATGATGTATGTCCATCAAGAATAATTTATGTTACGGGTAACATGATTGCCGACGTAACATATAAAGAATGGGCGGATGCAAATCAATTGGAAAAAAGAATGAAGGTGGTACCATATCCACATTTTGAACTTGATATGGGTATGACCGCATGGGGAAGAAATAAAGAAAACGGTCCAAGTCCTTTACCAAAAATTGAGGATCATATAGAATACAAAAAAACTAACATAGATAATATTAAGACATTCGCCTGTTTAAATAAAAGAATAAGACCACATCGTGTATGGTTTTATTATTATCTATATAAGTCAGGTTTATTGAATGATGGGTTAATTAGTATGAATCAATTTCCAATTCATCAATATAACTTTGAGAATAAAATTTTTTTAGATGGTGAATTAGAAGAAGTTTCTAAAATATTACCATTACTTGTACATGGGAAAAGAAATGATGAATTAGATGACAATTTTTATATTAACAGATTTAACGATCAAATTTGTTTAGATACTTATTTGACTGTTATAAGTGAGGCTCATTGTGGTGATAGTGATATGACAATGTTTTTGAGTGAAAAAACATTTAAGGTGATTGCATGTAGACATCCTTTTATGATAATGGGTAACAAAGATAGTCTAAAAATGATGAGACAAATAGGTTATAAAACTTTTGATGGTTTCATCGATGAATCTTACGACTCACTACCAACACATGAAAGAATGAACTCAATAATTGAATCAATAAGAAAAGTTAACAATATAAAAGATAAGTTATCTTGGTTTATTGAAATGAGGGATATTATTGAATATAATTATAAAACATTAATGAACAAATTAGAAAGACCTCCTGATGCTTATTTAGAAATAAGAAAATATATAAATCTTAAAAAAATAATATGATGAAACAAAGAAAATTTTTACCAACAATTTCAGAACTGATTGATAGATTATCAATAGTACAACTTAAAGAATGTAAGATACCTGAAAACAAAGAGGCATACGCACAAGAAATTTCAGATATTGTACATGATATACAATTAATAATTAATGAAACTGAACAACCGATCACTGCGGAGATGATAAGAGCCATAATTGTATGTTCGCAAATGAATGCACACATATGGTATAATGAGTCAAACGTAAGAAGTGGTAAAGAGGGTCCAAGTATGTTGGCTCTTACACATGGTCTTAATGGGATCAGAAATACTGCAAAAAACAAAATACAAGAAGTCTTTGGCGGTAGAAAAGACTATAAAATAGATTGTATTGCAGCCGATTTTAAGGATTGGGAAGTTAGTTGGCCAAAAAATAACCAAGAAGGTTAAGATTCATAATATAATTCGGGGTATTCAACAATAACATGGATACCCCCTTTTTCATATGCCTGTTGATAAGCAGATTCAATATCATTCCAGTCTTTTAAATCTATAAAATTGATATTTGGACACAAGGTTTTAAATTCATTTATATAATTTCCTTTATGTTGATGACCAGGATCTAAAGGTTTATCTGACCCTTTACCGAGTCTGATTATCATATTTGTTTTCCATTCACCTTTACTCATAAGATTCATTTTATCTACATGATTAACTAATTGATTTGTTGCACAAATAATAAAATCCCATCTTGGATAAAACGTAACAACAAACTTACCGGCCATAGACAAACCTAATGACATACCCATTTGAGTTTCTTCCATTACAGGAAGCTCAATTATTTTACTTTTAGGAACATTTCCTATGGTGGTACTCATTGGATTTCCGTGCCATAGTAATTGTTGTCCCAAAAAAATTGTATCTTCTTTACTACCGAGAAGTGTCATAGAGTTTGTTAGGGCGTCTTTGTAAGGTGTGTATTGTGGTGAACTCATAAAAATTTATTTTCTATATGTTTTATTATACTATCAGCAATGACTTCGTGACATAATTTTGATGGATGATGATCTTCAGGAGGTACGCCATCAAAAGATTCATAGTCATATTTTATCGCCATATTTTTATATTCATGTTGTAAGTCTTGAATGGTATCGAAATCTTTGTTTTTATATTTTAGTTTTACTAATCTTTCATTTGTGTATTCTATTAGTTTTAAATCACCTATCATTTCATTTTCCCATGGAAATATCATCGTTTTAATACCCTTTTCTTCATAAAATTTAAGTTCATTAATAAGTCTTTCTATTTGTTGTTTTTTTACATCATTACCCCAATCATCATTTGTTTTATTATTGACTTCCATCCATTTTAATAATTTTGTCATATCCTGATGTTCAGCCCAAGGTGCTGCGTTTGATGAAATAATCTCACCATCTAATTCATAGTAAAATCTATTTCTAAACATTTGAGATAATTGTATTATAATAAAATCAAAATCATCGTAATTATATCTTTCATATGATATATGAGATTCTATTCTACGTTTATTAGGATCACTAAAAATGTATTTAAAAAAATTAAAAGTTTCATCTTCAGAACCACCATTACAATTTTTAAAAACTTCAAATGTTTTGAAATGATTTGCAACTAATCTTGGGAATCTAATAATATCTTTAAATTTTATATGTGCATCATTAATATCTTTTCCATTATACGTATATTCATTTTCAGGGTACACTAATCTGGGTAAATCAGAATAAAAATATAATCCTTGACCCCAAGTAAAAGAACAACCCCCAAATAATAATCCTTTCATTATTTATTAAATTCGTCTTTATGTTTATTATACCAATCGTATGCTTTTGTTAAACCATCGGTTAACGATGTTTTAGTTTCCCAACCTAATTTTTCTTTAATTTTATTAGAATCAATTCTACGAGTAGGAATCATAGATGGTTTACCACTAATAAATTCAATAGGGGCGTCATAATCGGCAATTCCTTTCATTACATCTAAAACTTCTAACACTGAGAAAACTCTATTTGAACCAACATTATATGTTTGGAACATTTCTGTTTCTTTTTCCATTACAACTTGTAATGCCTCAACAAAATCCTCAATATATAATAAATCTCTTAATTCAGTTCCATCTCCCCAAACAGGTATTGGATTCATTCTATCCGCAACTTTACGAATTGTTGCTGGAGTTACGTGACATTTATTGAAATCGTACTTATCGTGTGGGCCAAACAAATTCGCCGGTCTAATAACAGTACATTTCATTGTTCGTGGTAAGTATTTTGCATAGAGTTCACATTGAACCTCTGCATAACGTTTCATCCAACCAACAGGGAAATAAACGGGATATGGTTCATCGAATAAGAAATCAGTTTCAACTACTGGTTCATCATCCTTAGGTGGATATACAGTGTTAGATGATATAAATACATAATGTTTAACCTCATTTCTCCATGCAGAGTCAATTAAAAAGTTATTCATTGCAACATTTGGAGTAACATGTGCTAACGGATCAACTACCGTATCGACGGCATTTGACGTGGATGCTGCGGCGTGAAATACAACGTCGACATCTTTTGTTGCACCCATACATCCTTCATATGTTTTTAAATCGTGATGAGTATATTCAACACCTCCATATGTTCTTCTTACACCTCTAATGTGTAAATTTACTCTTAAATTTGTGTACCCTTCTTTTATTAATCTCTCTGTTAAGTTTTGACCTACCAACCCCGATCCTCCGGTGATAAGTATTTTAGAATTTTTATTTATCATAAATTGTATTTTTCTGGAAATAATTTTTTGGCGACCCTTTTATTGAATTGATCAAGTTTATTGAAATTGGTATTACCTGCTTCCAATTCGTTTCTAAACCATTTTTCTTCATTATGTATAAAAGATATGTATGTGTTTCTTAAAAACCCATTTTTAACCATTTCAACCTCATGTATTATATCATGTTTCTTAAAATCCATAATCACAAATGTATCGTTAGTTGGTATTACTTCTTTTAAATCATTTTCATTATTACCAACAATTAGTTTCCCACCACCATCAATATAATCATTTTTTTCTGAAAGGTAAATTAAAATAACACAATATCTTTCTTTATGTACCCCGTCCGTATGTCTTTCTAAAAAATCACCGTCATCATATATTGTCAATGAATCACCATGGGCAATATTATCATCTAAATCGGGATAAATTTTTGATATGAAACTATCAGTGGCACCTCTAAAAAAATTTCTATAGTGGTTTAATTCACCAAGAGGACCTAATCCTTTTTCCCACCATCTTTGTATAGTTTTTAAATTATTATTTTTTAGATAATTTTCCGTTTTTTTTATCTCATCAAAGTTTCTTAATGAAAAATTAATTTTTTCATTGTGAATATTGGGGTACTCAAATCTATATGCAAACCCCTTTTCAAATCTTTTATTTATATCTTTACTAAATTCACATAGTTCTTTTGCATATTTTTTAAACAAATCATAGTCCTCAAAAAGTTCTTCTGTTTTACCTATGTAATAACCATTTTTTAAATAATTTTCTATATCCATATTTTATTATTTTTATAATATTCATATGTATTAAATAGTGCGTGGTCAAACCCTAATTTAGGTAGTAAATCATATTTTTTTTGCTTTGTTATATCCATTTGTCTTTTCATGTCACCATTTGGTTTCGTGGAATCCCAAACTATAGATAAGTTTTTATCACTAATCTCTACTAATTTTTCAACCATACTTTTTATTGTAATCTGTTCACCTGAACCAAAATTTACAATATCGTGTATTTCATTCTCAGACATTTGAATGATAGCATCCGCAACATCTCCACCATAAACAAAATCCCTAATAGGACTACCGTCTCCCCAACATACAATTTCCTTTTCTGACTCAAATATTTTCTTAATTGTTGACGAAATTACCGTACCGTTTCCACTAAAATCATCATAATCACCAAATATATTCGCGGGTCTAATTATACCCCATTTATTGTACCCGTACTGTACTTTGTAGGCTTGTAATAAAAGTTCACCCATTCTTTTTGACCATGATGGGAACCAATCATTTTCTGACGGTAAAGTTTTCCAAACATCATCTTCGATAAATGTTTCAGATGGGGCATATACACCAACAGAACTAACAAACAATAACCATACATTCCTTTCAGAACAGTTATGTATTATTTCTGTGTTGATTTTAAATGATGGATATAAAAAATCAACAGGTTGTGTTTTCGCTCTAATTGGAGAACCTTTTATTCCAAAAGTATTAAGTACATAATCAGGATTATATTTTTTAAATAAATCGGATATGACCCCATCTTGAACTAAATTAACCTCTTCAAATACGAACCTGTCATCTTTTATTTCAATTTGTAATGGTTTTATATCTGCACCAATTATTATTGAATTTTCATATTTTTCCAATAATTTTTTTATTAAAAAGGTACCAACTAATCCTGAACAACCAGTGACTAAAATTTTTTTATTATTCATAAATTTTTATTTATTAAACTATTAAAGTATTTGATATCTTTTTTTGAATTATATATCGATATTACTCTTTTGTGATTTTCAATTAAACGATGTTCATTTTTCTTATAAAAATCTATTATTACATCCTTCATACTATGTAATCTTTCGATTTCTTTAACAAACATTTTTAACCTTAATTTATTATCCGGTTCATTGTCATAATCGTGATTTATTAAATCATCAAACATGTCAAAACCAAATCGATTTTTTAAATATTTTACGTGATTATATGATGATAAAAAAAGTGGTAATTGATAAAAGAAAAATGGTTTTACTGATTTTTCTGTTATGTGTATTTCCTGCAATTCATAACAGGATTCAGTTACGATATTAATATATGTTTTTTCATATGTCAATACTTGATATACGTTTTTCCATTCAATATGTTTACCATCATTTGTTTTATTAAACCAATCTTTATCTTCTTCGTATTTACTTTTTTTAAGATCAATAGTACGAAAATATTCTATCTCTTCTAAGTGTTCATTAAAATCGTTTTGATCAAATAATGGACTATAAAATATTTTTTCATCATTTCCATACATCATTTCCTTTTTATACCAACCAAGAACCAATGACCAATCGACATCATTTAAAATATTATTTTTTTTCAATGCACACAATAATGCATATCTATGTGGTTTAGGACCTCTATTGTGACATAAAAAAAGATCACCTTCCTTATTTTTTATTAATTCAGGTTTTCTATTAAAATTTATCATATGATCTGATATGAATTTAACTAAAAATTCTAAAGAATAGACATTAATTTTTGTGTCAACCTCATTTTTATATTCTTCTAATTTAGAATTATTATTCCAAAGATAAATTCTTTCAGTATCTATATTATCGTTTTTTAATATATGATCAAGATGAGAAATGAATTTTTTTGTTTCGAACTCATGTTCATTTAATAATACTATATTAAAATTTTTATTTTTTCTATGTAATTCTTTAATCTCTTCAGGTACATTAAATGTACTTTTAAACTCTTCATGAATCACATCACAATTTATAAAGTAGTAAAAATTTTCATTTTTATTAATTCGAACCTCATTAATATGGCAATTTCTTATATCATTATAATAATCATAAAATCTGAAAATACCCTCAACAAATCTATATCTGTCACCTCTAACACTATAATTTGATAAATTACCTTTAAACGTCCTTAAATCACTATTCCAATCATCATATACAACATTAAAAGTGTTTTTTATTTTTTTTAAAGATAATTTTATAACTTCATCTATATTCAAATCTTTTTCGTCAATTAAAATGTATCTTTTTGGATCAATTTCAGATTTTTCTGCAATATATTTTACATCATCATCATTTAAATCTGATGATTCATCTTTTAAAAATATTACATGTAAATTGTCCTGCGTTTGTATAATGGTTCTTAACCTTGATAATAGTGGTAAATTATTAAAATGATATACACCATCATCATTTTTTATTTTTTTTAAATTTGAGAAAACATAATAGCACGCTTCGTTTTTAAACGTATATATATCATCCAAATCAAATCCTCTTAATTTTATTTTATCAGATTCTTTGATTATATCATTAAAAAATTCTAACTTTTCATTTGAAAGTGGTTTACGATTACTTAAATAAAAATCTTCATTTAAATTATCATAATCATCTACTATAACATTAAAAAAATAACTCATAAATTAAAATATTACCCATTTTCCTGTACCATAATGTGGCCAAACTTTATCATATTCGTACCAAATAACATCATTAGGGACTTCTGATTTAACTTTCCAAGTCTCTACGGTTGGTGTGTTTGTAGATACACCATTGTCCTCAACTACGAATCTTATTGGTAAATCAAAGTTCTTTGCGTATTTATAATTTTCCATAAATCCACCCGTTTCAAAAGCCATATCACCGATGAAACACCATACAATATCGTCATTACCGTCTCTTTTATTTGCCATAGCAACACCAACAGCAATCGGAATTATTGCACCCACAATTGCGGATGAGTAAAATTTATCTTCTTTACTAACAATGGTTATGGATCTACCGGCTAAAATCTCTTCTTCTAACCATACGGGACACACCCCTTTTATTAATGCATGATAATGAGATCTCCAAGTTGAGAATACCCAATCTGATGATTTTATTCTTTTACCAATTTCAATTAACTGATCTTCATTCCCACCACTTAAATGTATTGGTCCTCTAACTTTTCCTGCTTCCCAAAAATCTGCCATTTTTCTTTCGAAATCAATCAAATCCTGTTTGGTATACTTTGGTTCTGATACGATTGGATACCTTTCTAAATTTTTTATCATAATATTTTATTTTAAATTATAGAAATAAATTGACTCGTCTATATACTCCAAGTCTTCTGTTATTTTTTTATTTTTTTCAAACCTAACCTTATTGTTTTTATAAAATTCTTTTATAATGTTTTCATTTTTTGATAACCTTTCAATCTCATCAAATATTTTAGATAATCTAATTTCATGATTTGTTTCATCGTCATAATCATGATTAATTAAATCGTCAAAAAAATCGTAATTATAAAGTTCTTTCATTTTTTTTATGTGACCGCAACTACCTATAATAATAGGTAGTTGACAAAAATAAAACGGTTTATAGGACTTTTCGGTTATGTGTATTGTATCTTCTGTAAAGTGTGTTTCTGTTGTAATGTTGATATATGAATCTAAAAAAGTTTCTTTAACTAAAAATGGACTATTAAAATTTTTAAAGTTTTCATTTAATTCATGAAAATTTCTTTTATATTTCATGTTATATATATGTGCAATAAATTTATTTATTTCTTCTTCTTTGTTCTTAGTTAATATAGTGTATTCATTATAATCAATTCTATCATTTAAATAAAATGGATTTTCTAACATAGACCAGTCTGTGTTATCAAGTAAATTTTTTTCATATAAAAATGATAATAATAAAAATCTAAATTTTTTAAATCTACTGTTTTGAGTGAGATATAAAAATTTTTTTTCTTCTATAAAATCAATTTCTATTTTTTTAAAATTTTTTACAAAACCGATCAGTAACCCTGATGTTTTAATATTTTGAATTTTAAAATTATGTTTTTTTATGTAGAAATCTAAATTGGAAGAATTTGTATAAAGTACAATACGATTACCATTTATATTTCTTTTATCAAAATAATCATTAATATCGATCAAATTTTCTTCATCAATAACCTCTTCAGCCATAAAATATAATACTTTAATATTTTCGTTTTCTTTTAATGCATTTAGTAATTTATCACTGAAAATTTCTTGGTTGGGACCGAATTTATATACCGATGGTTTATAAAAAATATAAAAATGTAACTGGTCACTCTCTAATTTGGCATTTTCTAAATTAGTATATTTTATGTTATGTACGTTTACTAAGTTTAATATTTTTTTTATTTTATTATGTTTTATTTCTATATTATATTCACGTTCAAGATAATAATTTTTATCTAATAATTCATGATCCTCATATATAATACTTAAGAAGTTATCCATTTACCTATCTCTCTTTTGTAATATTGGATTATTTGTTGGCCATTCCATTTGAAATTCTGGATCATTCCATTTAACAACATATTGTTCGTTTGCGTCTACATAACCATCTTTGTAAAATAGGTTATAATGAAACATACAATCTGTTAATGCAAAATGTCCATTTGCAAACCCTGGCGGAACTAACACCTGATTTCTTAATCTTTCTGAAATAATATATGATTCCCATTCACCATATGTTGGGGAACTTTCTCTCATATCTAAAATCACCAAGTAGATATCACCGACTGCCGCTTGAACTAACTTCCATGTTTTTTTGTCCCAATGTAGTCCCCTTAAAACTCCCTTATAAGAACGAGAAAATCTTCCGTGAATCGATATTTCACCTTTGTCATAATGAATATGATTCATTACAGGATGCTCTTCCGAATGAAAAGTTGTCCATATTTCACCCCTATACTCTCTGTACACTGACGGTTGAAACATAGGAACCTCATAACCAAATTTTTTTGATGGAGTTATTTGGAACTCGTCCCACTTATTACTCATATTATGTTTGATTTGCGTAACCTAAAGGAAATCCGTTTCTAAATTCTGCACCCATTCTTGGTACAATCATTTGATATCCCATTATTAATTCTTTAATTCCCATATCTAAATCCCACATTGGTTTCCATCCTGTTGATTCTAACTTTTCATTTGATACTAAATAATCTCTTTTATCAGGATCTTCGTAGTAGTCATTGTACGAGACTGCAAAATTTGGTACATGAGATTGGATTTTTTCTAAAAGCTCTTGTTTACTTAAATTCGCGTCACTCAACCCAACATTAAAAACCTCACCTTTGTATTTTTCATAATTTTTTAACATAAATAAAAAGGTGTTAGCAACGTCTTGTATATGTATAAAGTTTCTTTTAAAGTTTTTTTCAAAAACAACTATGTACTTGTCAGTTATTGCTTTATATGTGAAGTCATTAACAAGTAAATCAACCCTCATTCTCGGTGATACACCAAAAACTGTTGCGAGTCTTAATACTATAGAATCTGTTTGATCTCTCAGTATATTTTCGGCATCAACCTTAGTTGTACCATATATTGATATTGGACTTAATTTAGATTTTTCTGTACAAAATGTTTCATTTTCTCCAACACCATATCCACTGTTAGTATTAGGATATAAAATTTTTATATTTTTATTTTTGGTATATTTTATGATATTTTCGATTTGTTTAAAATTTATCTCTTTTGCCAGTTCAGGTTCAGAGGCACACGCGGGAAAACCAACAATCGCAGCTAAAGGTATTATCACGTCGTGTTCATTACATAATTTTTCTAAAAGACTGAGATTCCTAACGTCTCCATAGATAAATTTAAACTCACTTCTATTCGTAAACTGTAAAAGTGAGGTTTGATTGAAAATCAATTTATCCAATACAGTAACGTGGTATCCCTCGTTTAAAAATTTTGATGTTATAACGGATCCAAGATATCCGGATCCTCCTGTAATTAAAACTTTCATAATCAGAAAAATAACAAAATTTTTTATACTAATCAAGTCATTTATTTTCTGATAATTTTTGTTTATATTTTTATTTCATGAATAAGATAATTTGTAGTTTAGAAGATTGGGATAGTGTTATTGATTACTATAGACCGAACGGATCTTCAAAATCTTGGTACATAAAGGAACTTAAGAGATTGAGTAGACCGTTAATGTGGGGGGAATGGAACATTTATAGTGAAGACGGTGAAATGTTCAACAACGACATGTTTAAAGGTATTATAACGCCAAATCACTGTAATCTTTTAGAATATGTACCTAAAGATAAACTCGAAAATAGACCACATTTATACGTCATAAACGTATACTCATATAGTTTTTTTGTGGACAATTTTGAAATCGGTTTTAACTGTGTTTCTGAACAATACTTAAATGATGTTAGAACAGGCAAATCAAAGATTGTTTTACTTTTTTTATACGAAGGATATTCAGGATCAATCGGTAATTATGATTTGGAAATAATTGAAAGATGGAGAACAGAAATGAGTTTACCTGAAAATTCCATATACTATGTTTGTGGAAATTTAATTATTGAGGAAATAACAAAAAAGAAAGGACTTAAGTTTCAGTCAAGACCGATACATTGTTTTGAACCATGGAATAGATACAACGAAACAACACCCGTTGACTTTAAACCAACAGATGAAAAATTTCTTTTTTTATCATATAATAGAAATCCAAGAAAACAAAGAATAATCTTTTTAATTGATTTACTTGAAAATAATCTCTTTGATAGGGGTTTAGTTAGTTTGAACAAATTCATTCACGAACCTCCTGAAGATTGTAATATGGAACTCTATGAATATTTGAACAATAAAACGCCCATTTCATTTGATAATAGATATGATCTATACTATAACTTGGCATGTAATATCACAAAAGAGGATTATGAAAGAACATTTATTTCCTTAGTAACAGAGTCGTTAATAGACGAAGACACTTTATTTTTTTCAGAAAAAATATGGAAACCTATTATGGTCGGTCACCCATTTATGTTATATGGTAATAAAGATTCATTGAAATATCTAAAAAATATGGGATATCAAACATATGATAAATGGATTGACGAATCATATGATGATGAAACAAATTACAAGATAAGATCAAAAATGATTGTGAATGAACTTAATAAGTTTGGTCAAAAATCAATTGAGGATTTACAAATAATTAGAAAAGAAATGAACGAAGTTTGTTTACATAATCAAAACCATTATAAAAAACTTTATAAAGAAAAATATGGTGATGTGGATGTAAATAATGACCTGTGCAAAATTTTTAATGAAATATGGCAAACTATAGAAAAATGAACATTGGTTTTATAGGATTGGGAAAATTGGGTAAAGATGTGGCAGAAGTGTTTTCAGAAAAACATCATGTTGAGGGATATGACATTAATAATGTTGGTGAAACAAGTTTTAAAGTTGTAAGTTCTATTGATGAAGTTTGTAGAAATAAAGAAATAATATTTGTTGCAGTCCCAACACCACACCATGAAGATTATGACGGAAGTAAAATCACATCAAATTTAGAAGTAAAAGATTTTAATTATTCTATAATAGACGAAGTTTTATTGGAACTATCAAACTACCTATATGAAGATCAAGTGGTTGTTTTAATTTCCACGGTTTTACCTGGTACCATAAGAAAAGAATTTAGATCATGGGTTGAAAATTTTAATCTAATATACAATCCGTACCTAATTGCTATGGGATCAGTTAAATATGATGTTAAAAATCCTGAAATGATTATTATTGGAACTAAGGATGGAAAAGAAAATGAGTTTACAAATAAACTAAAGGATTTATATGAATCAATAAAAGATGTTGATTTGAGATATGAATTGGGAACTTATGAAGAGGCAGAATGTATCAAAATATTTTATAACACATTTATATCGACTAAAATATCTTTAGTGAATATGATACAAGATGTCGCAGAGAAAATGGGAAATATAGATACGGATACAGTAACTAATGCGTTATCAAAAAGTGATAAAAGAATAGTCAGTGAAATGTATATGAAAGCAGGTATGGGTGACGGTGGATCTTGCCACCCAAGAGACAACATCGCATTGAGGTTTTTATCTAAAAAATTAGATTTGGGTTATGACTTGTTTGGTACAATAATGGAGGCGAGAGAATTACAAGCAAAAAACATCGCCAAAAAATTAATTTCTTTATCTGATAAACATCAACTACCAATAGTCATAATGGGTAAGAGTTATAAACCTGATGTGGAAATTTACGATGGTTCATACTCAATATTAATTTCTAATATAATAAAAAATATTTCAAACAAGACGGTCATATTTGATAATGTATCATTAACAGGAATATATCTTTTAGGTCATCGAGGTAAGTACAATGATACGGTATTTCCTAACGGTAGTATTGAATTGGATCCATGGAGAGAAAGAATTAAACAAGACACAATTTATTATGGAAAAAAATTTTAATATAGTATATGATCAATGGGATGGTGAAAGGTCAATACCAAATGCAAAAAATTTGTGTTTAGATAGTCACGGTATTAAAGATCCATATTACCTTATTTTACATTACTATGATGATACAAATTTAAAATCCGATAGATTTAAAATAAAAAGATGTAAAATTGATGAAATAAACAATCAAGAAAATTATTATTACATAATAAATTATTCTTGCACGCTTTCCGATTTATTTATACATAATAACATAGTCAATAATCAAATTGAACTTGATTTTTTATCTGACGAGATCAAAGACTCATTAATAAAAAAAGATAATTTTTTTATAATGTTTTTATCAGAACACGAACCAGATGATATAATTGGATATGAGTCTTTGATAAAATATATTGAAAAAAATAATTTACCCGCACATAAGTTTTATTTGGTAAACAATAATTCAAATTTGGATGAATTGAAAAATAAATTTGAAACAAAAATAAATGTGTATAAATTAAATTTTATCCCGCACTCATCAACAAAAGTTTTAACGAGAATTGGTGGAGTTGATTTTTTAGAAGAAAAAACAGGAAAATTTTTTATGTGTTTTAATAAATCACCAAAAGTACATAGATATTCACTTTTATTGTTTTTATTAAAAAATAATATATTAAATAACACCAATTGGTCATTAGTACCAACATGGGATTGTAATTTTGATAGAGGGTATCTATTTAAAATGTTTAATTCGAATGATTTAGACATGTTGAGTTATGAAATTAATGAGTTGAAAAAAATAAAAATAAAAAGAAGTGACTATGAAGTAAATGAAAACTATTTTAATGAATTTGAGGAACTCAACAGAGAAAATATGCCCATATGGATTCATGTACCAGAATCATTAGAATCTTACAAACAATCATATTTTAATATAACAACCGAATCAATGTTTTTTAATTCATTCAACAATATTCACATATCTGAAAAATCATTAAAACCTTTTTATTATTATCAATTTCCACTTATTTTATCAACACCACATCATATAAAAAAAATGAAAGAAGTGTATGATTTAGATTTTTTTGATGACATTATTAATCATGATTATGACAATATAATAGATGATAAAAAAAGATTGTTTGCATTTGTGAATGAGATCATAAAAATTAACAGTAGAAAAAATGACTACATAAATTTTTACAAAGAAAATAAACATAGATTTTTAGAAAATCGAAAAAAAATTGAAAACATTTTAAAAATAGTAGACAAAGATTATTTGTTTTTTGAAGGACTAATATGAAAAAAATTTTAATATCCGGAGATAGTTTTGCCGCCGATTGGACCAAAAAATATGATGGACAGGGTTGGGTTAATATGTTGGAAAATGATTACGACGTAACAAATATAGCACAAGCAGGTGTTTCAGAATATAAAATATACAAACAAATTAAAAACATAAATTATAATGATTATGATAAAATCATAATATCACATACAAGTGCATACAGGATTCCTGTTGAGGTTCATCCGATTCACTCAAAAGATATTTTACACCATAATTGTGATTTTATATATTCTGATGTTAAGGAACACAAAAATGATCCTGAAGTGAAGTGTATTATTGATTTATATGAAAAACATTTCCATTTTGATTATGCCATATTTGTACATGAGTTAATATTAAAAGAAATTAAACAATTGTGTCCAAATGCGATTAACATAACATTTTTTAACTCCTTTAATAAAGACTCAATTCAATTAGAAGATATTTTTTTAGAAAATAAAGGAAATATGAACCATTTGAATAAAAAAGGTAATAAAATAATATATAATAAAATAAAAAAACTAATTGATGAGAAATAAATTGTGGACATTTGGGTGTAGTTTCACACAAGGATTTTTATGGTCTGAATTCGAAAATGCAAGAAACCCAATGATTGATTATTATGAATCTATGGGTAATTCATTTCCATCTGCTTGGCCTGAAATTTTAGCAGACAAATTAAACTTAGATGTGATGAACAAGGGTTATTCGGGATCATCTTGTTATAAAATATTTGATAAATTTTGTATGGAATGTGAAAACTTTAAAAAAGGTGACGTTATTGTATATGAGTGGACAAGAATACATAGATTTAGAGTTTTCCAAAATGGTGCGTTTCCGACAATATTACCCGTTTTTAATGGTGATAATAATGAAAATTTACCTTTACCCGTTGAATGTGTTAAAGAAATACAAGTTAATAGAACTGAAAAATCTTTTATTGATGAATTATATTCTTTTACTAATTTGATAGAAGAGACATGTAAATCTATTGGGTGTGAGGTTTATTTTTGGTCTGCAGATGATTACATTATAAATTCTGAAAATTCGGAATTTAAATCTAAAAGAAAATATTTGGTCAAAGAATCAAATATGGATTTAACAAGATATTTGATTGAAAATAAAGGAGCAAAAACATTATTAAGAGAAACAAAAGGAGTAATAAAAGACGACCAACATTATGGTAAAATTGGTCATGAGATAATGGCGCAAGTTTTTTATGAAGAAATAATAAAATATAGAAACAAAAATTATGAATAATTTATGGATTTTCGGTGATAGTTTTTCATCCACTTGTTTTCCACATGAAAGAAGTGATAACATGAAAAACTATTTGAACACTATAGACTCAGTTGATATTAAATCTTGGTCAGAATTATTATCGGAAAAATTAAACTATGACTTAAAAAATTTTGCAAAAGGTGGGAATTCAAATTATCAAATTTTTCAAGATTTCTGCGACCAATCTCAGTTAATTAAAGAAAATGATATTGTGGTTATCGGATGGGGGTTAATACAAAAATTTAGAATATCACAAAATAATAAATTTATTAATATATCTCCCGGTAATAATTCGTCCCATGGTACAATCTCAAAATTTACCATAGATACCATGTTAGAAAATAGATCCAAGTTTTTTGAAAGGAAGGGTAAGAGTAGAATAGACAGATGGGCATTTGAAGTTTATGGGTGGGAAACAGCAATACAAGTACTATCAAAAAATAAAAAATTTAAAGTCTTCTTTTGGTCAACAGAAGAACCAAGATTGATTTATTGTGAATCAGATGAATGTAAATCAAAGAAAAACTACTTGTGTAAAGAAAGTACAAAACCACTAATTATTTATTTAAGAGAACTTGGTTGTCTTTCTATGTCTGATGAAACAAAAAATTTAATTGGTGATAGTCATTTTGGAATAAAAGGTCACCAGTTACAATCAGAAATATTTTATAATGAAATTAATAAAACAGAATTAATATGAATAATTTATGGACATTTGGTTGTAGCTTCACGGCTGAATACGACACTATAGACGGACAATTTTACCCATTGGAAAATAACTTTGATAGGTATAGGGAGTTTAGAGGTGGTAATCTACCTGAAATATGGCCAATCATTCTTGCAAATAAATTAGGATATAATTTAATAAACTGTGCTTTAGGAGGTAGCTCAAATTATAGAATTTTAATGCAGTATTCGGATGTGTGTGAAAGAATAAAAAAAGATGATATTTTAATTTTTGGTTGGACACAAAAAACAAGATTCATTGCTGCAAATTTTACCGAGAATATTTTTAACGATGTTTTACCTTTTGGTTCCTCATATCCCGATTTACAATATTCTGAAAAAACACTAAATCAAATATTAATAAATAGAACACATCAAATGTGGTCAACTGAAGTTTTGAAATGGATTAAAATAATAAATAATACAGTTAAAAATATTGGTGCCGAAGTTTATCATTGGACAAGTGATGAAAACATTTTTAATATTGAAAATAAAGATTGTCAAATCGATCCCTCATATATTGTTGTGAAAGATAGTGAATTTTTAAAATCACAAGTTTTTAAAGAAAAAGATAAACATAGTATGATGTGGTACTTAACACATCAAAAACATTACAATGGTGTTCAAATGGGTAAAATAATAGACGAAACAAAAGGTTTGATTGAAGACGGACATATGGGTGAATTTGGACACAAGGTTCAATGTGAGGTATTTTATAAACACATATTAGAAAACACAAAAATAAACAATATAAAAAATATATGAGACTAATATGTTTTGGAGATAGTTGGACTGCAGGACATGGGGTTGAAACGGATAGTTTCTATAAGGAAAGAGCATCCCCAAACAATTTCATTATAAAATTAAGAGAACAAAATTCATGGGTCAAATGGACTGCGCAAAAATTAGAAGTACCATTTGTTAATATGGGAGTTTCAGGTTACGGAAATGAATATATTTTCAAAGACATCCTACATAATAAAGAAAATAATCACTTTGAAGAAAATGATATTATCATTGTTATGTTTTCATACCCATATAGGTACAAATCAAAAGATATCTACGATGTACCAAAACTTTTTTGGAAAATGGAAAATGAATTAAGAGAATACAAACATTTTTATTTTAATTCATTTTACCCAACGTTTAAAAACGAAGAAATCGATGTTACACAATTACCCGAATGTTTTATTAATCCAAATGGTTGTGTTGCTGATATATTAAAAGAATATGAAATAAAAAACGATATTTCAGTTTGGGAATATGGTAGTAGAAGTGTATGGAATGATCAAGAGAATTTTTGGGAGGGTGACTATCACCCTAATGTATTAGGGTATAAAATTATAGGGGAATACATATATGACGAAATCAAACGAAGAATCTAAAAAGATTTGGGAACAGTTTTTAGCTGAGGAAAATATTAAACACTTTGGTTATAAACCATTAATTGAAAAGGAAACTGATCATTATGCTGTGATAATTGAACCAAGAGTTCATTCAGATTTATTAACGGTTATTAAATCTACAATGTTTCACCTTAACGAAACCAACTCACCAATTAAATGGGGATTACAAATATTTCATGGTAACCAAAATAAAGAGTTTGTTGAAAACATACAGTTAAGTTTAACTAATGTGGTTCTCACTAATATTGGTATAGATAATTTCACACATCAGGAACATAGTAGATATATGGAAAGTGTTGAATTTTGGAAACAAGTAAAAGGAACAAAGGCTTTAATCTTCCAAACAGATTCTTTATTATTAAGGAGTGGAATTGATGATTTTTTGGGATATGATTATGTGGGAGCACCATGGAGAAAACCTAAAGAAAATCAATGGGTTGGAAATGGAGGATTATCACTTAGAACTGTTAGTAAAATGATTGAGATTTGTGAAAATAATCCGGTAGATGAAGAAATTTTAGAGGATATTTATTTTATGAAATATATGAAAGGTGTTGGAGTTGCGGATATCGAAATGGCGATGAAGTTTAGTATGGAAGATGTTTTCTCACCAAACCCTTTAGGAGTTCATAATCCAATAAGACACATAACACCTGAACAATTAAAAAAAGTTTTATATAAAAATATTATAAATTAATGTACATTATAGGTATATCCGCTTTTTATCACGATTCTTCCGTTTGTTTGTTTAAAGACAACAGATTAATTTTTGCTTGTGAAGAAGAAAAGTTTACAGGTATAAAACATGATAGTTCCTTTCCTGAAAAGGCGTTAGAATACATATATCAAAAATATAGATTAACAGACAAGAACATCCAAGCCGTTTGTTATTATGAGAATCCTGATTTAAAATACAAAAGAGTTTTAGATAATATAAAAACTAAATGGTTCAAATACCCGAAATACTCAGTAAAATCATTTTTAAAGATAAGAAACATAAAAACTGAAATAGATAAGAAACTAAAAAAAATATCTAAAAATGTTTTTTATTCAACTCACCACGAAGCACATCTTTACTATTCTTTTTATACCTCACCATTTCATGAATCGGTTTGTTTATCAATTGATGGTGTCGGGGAAATAGATACACTATCATTTGGATTTGGAAATTATAAAGGGATTAAGTACACAACATTGGCTAAGTATCCACATTCATTAGGTTTATATTACACCGCAATGACATCGTATTTAGGTTTCAGACCAAATGAGGGTGAATATAAAATGATGGGGTTAGCATCATACGGTAATCCAGATGTTTACATTGATAAGGTAAGAGAATTAATGAGTTATAAAAATGGATCTTTGAAATGTAACATGGGTGTATTTTGTTGGGACAGATCTGAAATCATGATGTTCAACGAAAAATTAGAGACATTATTAGGTATACCCCCAAGGATGACTAAAGAACCAATCACAGAATTACATCAAAATTTAGCCGCTTCAGTTCAAAAAGTATATGAAGAAGTATTTTTCAATATTTTAAAATCCTTGAAATTAGTAACCGAAAACACTAACTTGTCCTTAGGTGGTGGTTGTGCATATAATGGTACGGCAAACGGTAAAGTCATAGAAGAAACACATTTTAATAGATTATCAATACCACCTGCACCATCTGATGCTGGATCTGCGATTGGTGCTGTTGTTCATTATTTAGTTAATAAGAAAAATTTTTGTGATAAAATAAATCGAAACCCATTTTTAGGTCCGAGCTACGATGAAAATGAAATATATAAAGAAATTAAAAACCACAATCATAAAAAGTTTAAAGATATTGATGAGATAATAAAATATGTGGTAAAACCATTAAATGAAGGTAAAGTGGTTGGATGGTTTCAAGGACACATAGAATTTGGTGCAAGAGCACTTGGTAACAGATCCATACTTGCCAACCCAACTTTAGATGGAATGAAAGACAGGATTAATAGAGTTATCAAAAAAAGAGAAGGTTTTAGACCGTTTGCCCCAATGGTACTAAAAGACAAACAACACAAATATTTTGAAATGAAAGATGACGTTCCGTATATGAATCAAGTCGTTAAAGTAAAAGAACAATATAAAAATATTTTAAAAGCGGTTACACATGTTGACGGAACTGCAAGAGTACAAACAGTACAGAACCATACAATAATACATAATCTTCTAAGTGAATTTGAAAAAATAAGTGGATACCCAATATTACTTAACACATCATTTAATGTAAAAGACAAAACAATGGTATTAACACCAAAGGATGCTATAGATACATTTTTCGACACCGAAATGGATATATTGGTAATTGGTAATTATGTTTTGGAAAAATGAAAAAAATTATATTAATAGGGGACAGTTTTGTTGAAAACATAAATGATGTAAATAATTTCAATGTAAGGTATGGATTTAAAACTTGGGTACAATTAATTTTAGATAATGTTAAAGATTATCAAGTTATTGTGGATGGACAATCAAGTAGAGACATACAAACAATAATTGATAAATGGATATTATCATTAGATAAAATAAATTCAGACGATATATTAATTATCTGTATCCCAACCTTTTATAGAACAAGATTACCATTAAAAGAAGAAAATTGGTCAGTACGTGAATTTGAAGATTTTAAAGTTACCAATAAATTTATCGGTGCCAACTTATATAAGGAAGGAGATTCTTATATTGATAGTTTCAATCACTCAAGTTTTAAATTGAATATTGATATGATAAACATTTATCAAGTATTAAATTCAACAAAATCTGCAATAACAAATTATTTGGAAATTATAGAATCATTAAAAAAATTAACCCCTTGTTATACCTATTTGTTTTCGTGGGATGAGATTTATAAAAATGATGAAATAGAGGATAAAAAGATACTTATAAAAGAAATGGGTACATGGGAAACATTACATGAGGTGTATGAAAAAACTAATGGTGAATATGGAGTACAATCGGACCAACATTGGAGTGAAAAAACAAACAAATTGTTTTATAATTATTTAATAAACAACAAATTAAAAAACTTTAATTTATGAAAAAATTAATTGATCTAATCAAAAAATACTTTGCGGATCGTAAAAGAAAAAAAGAATTCAAGAAAAAATTAGAAGAATTACGTAAAAGAGATCCGTTTATTTATAATCATTAATTTGACTTTTATCTTGATTTTAGGTATATTATACCTATGATATATTGGTTTACAGGTCAACCAGCAGCAGGAAAAACAACCTTAGCAAAACATTTAATCTCCTATTTAAATAATTCAGATAGGACAATCCATATTGATGGGGACGATTTACGTGATATATTTCAAAACAAGGATTATTCGGAATCGGGAAGAAGGAAAAATATAGAAAGGGCACAAGATATTGCTCGTTTTATGAATGAAAAGGGTTATTCTGTTGTAGTATCATTAGTATCTCCATATAAAGATATGAGAGATCAATTTAAGAGTGAAAATTCTGTTATTGAAATTTATGTTCACACAACAGAAACCAGAGGAAGGGAAAATTTTCATGTGACTGATTACAATCCCCCGACAGAAAATTTTGTAGATATCAATACTACCAATAAAAAAATAGAGGAATCCTTTATAGAATTAATTAAAATTATAGATTTATGAAAAAATACGCGTTATACATCGGAAGATGGCAAACATGGCACGCTGGACACGAGTGGTTAATTACTCAACAATTAAACAAAGGAAAAAATTGTTGGGTTGCAATTAGAGATGTTGAAGTTGATGAAAATAATCCAAAAACAGCACATCAGGTTTTGATGGACCTATCTAAAGAAAAGTTTTTTATTGAAAATTCGGATAGAATTAAGATTTCTATTATACCTGATATTGAAAGTGTGAATTATGGTAGAGGGGTTGGATATGATGTGATTTATCACCACCCACCGTCTGATATTGAATTAATTAGTGGAACTAAAATTAGAAAAGGGTATATGGATACCGATGGTGATGTTATAGAGTACACCGTTAGTTAAAAAATAAATCATGATAGTTCAGAAGAAAAGACACATAGCAAAAACAATTTCTTACCGTATTGTAAGTACCTTAATCGGATTTTTAGTTATGTGGTTGGTTACGGGATCGGTTAAGATAGGTGCGGCATTTGGTATTGCGGAATTAGTATATAAACCAATTCAGTACTATATACATGAAAGAATATGGTATAGGTGGATAAAATATGGTTTAAAGAATGATAAATAATGTTCATATATACAAACGGATGTTCAATCACGTCAGGTTATGGTTTAGACACTAATTACACTAAGATACTTGCAAATGAATTAAAATCAGGTTATACTACAGATTCGAAACCTGGTGTGGGAAATGATTGGATTTTTCATAAGTCTATGGAAAATTTAGTCCTAATGGATCCAAAACCCGATTTAGTTATAATTCAATGGAGTTCCCCAAACAGAAGAACACACCAAGATCTTGAAGGTAAGGAATGGTACATCACTGCTCACGATAATCCTCACCTTTATCCAAAATATGAACCTATGGGTTCAAAACATACATTGCATTATATATATTGTATACAAGAGTGGTTAATTCGAAATAATATAAACTATTTATTTTTTGATTATTTCGGGTTAGATTCAAGCATTCAAAAATTGAATGTTTATAAAGTAATTGATTGGAGTAAATTTATTGAAATTAAAAGAGATTATTTAGTAATAAATGGTTTTACTTGGGACAATTTAGGACACCCGAATTTGGTTGGTGTGAATTGGATGGTTAATAAAATCGGTGAAAAATTAGGGTATGATTTCAATTTAATAACAACAAAAAATAAACTTATGTAGAGTATTTATATAAATAATAGAAAGATAAAATATGAGAGCAGTATTAACAGGAACAGATTTTGTAAGAGATAATGACGGTTCATTTAAGACCATAGAAACAAACACGAATATACATCCTGCGGTGGATTTAAGGTACTATTTTGACGTGAACATTTTAGACACCATAATTTCGGGTACACCGATAAATGAGATTTATTTAATAAATAAAAAAAATTTAAGATCGGCGTATGCATCTGAAATAGATTTGACACCAGAATCTGAGAATGTTGAAATGGGACTAACTGGTAGTTCCAAAACAAATGTATTTTCTGTTCCATTACAAAAATATTGTGACGAGAAAGGTTTTACTTTTAATAATATATTAATTGACAGTAATTCAATGACCATTCCTCATATTGAGGATTCTGATAATAAATTAATAATAAGAATATCTTATGATGTTACCGCATTAATTGACGACACATATGCAAGAGACAATTGGGAATTTTTAAAATTAATGTATGATTCAAACCCTAATTCTATACCTGCGACTTATATAAATGATACCGAACTTGGTTTTGATTCAATAGGTGATAACATCCGTAATAACGGAGTACATGGTAACTATATTGTTAAAAAAAGAATTACCCCATCAGACAACCACATTTACCCAAAACTTTATAAAATAAATTCATTAGAGGAATTAAATAATTTAAAATCAAATTTAGAATCGGACGAATATATACAAGAATATGTATTGAATAGTACAGATTTATTGGAGGGTAGATTAACTCACTATAGAAGTGTGGATTTGATTTATGGACCTGATTTAGATATTTTAAATTTTTGGAATGTTCAATTTTCAAATGCTTTTGAGTTGGATAGTTTTTGTGATTTAGATGACGATAATAAAATTCCTTTGTGGGAAAGACCGAAGTATTTTTATAAATTTAATAATAACGAAAAGGGACCAAAAATATCTGCAGATGGATCAACTAAAGTATTTTTACCTGATAACTCATTGACACTTCTTTCATCTTTGAACATAAATGATACCGTAAAATCAATTTCAATACCTGATTTACCATTGAACGAAGCAGGAGTAAGTTTGGCAACTTGGACAGGTTCATCAGAAAATTTAATGCAGAATTTTTCAATCGACACGACTGATTTGGTTGATATTGTAAAAAGACAAAATTACATAGGATTCTTTTACAATGTGGAATTAACGGATGGTATTAAATTTTCAGATGTTGGTCATGCAATGGTATTGAAAAAAGAAATTGTGACAGGGGAAACATCAAACCAAGAAATTATAAAGTTTGTAGAATATAGATTCCTACAACCTGGAGATACTATGATTGTTTTTGATTCAGAAACAAACTCATTAGCGGAAAAAACAATACAGAGTATAACATTTTCATATGATGAGGTTGAGGTTTATGCTGTTAACTTTGAACAATTAGATACTTTCTTGACTTCCGAAGAAAATGGATTAAGATATGGATTATTAACACACAACTACAGTTATGATTGTAAATCGGTTACTGCCAACTGTGTCCTATGTTATGAATGTTCAAATGGGACTAATGACTTTTGGTCTAATCTTCAATGTTGTAGATGTACACCAGGTAGTTCAAATTATGGTGAATGTGCATACAACGGTTTTACATGTTTTCAATTTCCTTGTTTTTCTTATATGAACCCATTTACGGGTTGTGGAACGGCAGGATATTGTAATTATAATAAATCTGATATTGCATATAAAGAAGATATAAAATTAGTTGGAAAATCAGAAAGTGGAATTAATATATATCAATTTAAATACAAAGGTGAAGATGGATTATATGAAGGTGTAATAGGTAACGAACTAATAGGTACCGAATTTGAAAGTGTATTAAAAAGAGATGATGATGGACTTTTAATGGTTGATTACTATAAAATAGATGTACAATTCAAAAAATTAAATTAATAATTATGGCAACACAAAATAACAAAAATAGAACTTGGACATCCGAGGAACAATTTAAAAGAAGAAGAAAAAAAGTTACTGAAGTTGATAAGAAAAATGCAATGAAAAATATTGTAACACAATTTATTGTTGCATTGAAAAATAAACACATGTAATATATCCGTATGGATTTAGGGATTAAAAAAATTATAAGTGGTTTAGTAAAAGATCCATCAAAAATAGTAACAATTGCTGACGCGTGGATAACCGCCTCAAACCCAACAGAGGAACAAAAGAAATTAGCAGAAGCAAGATGGAACATTTGTATTCAGTGTTCAGAATTTAGAGCTGAAAGAGAAATTACGGGAGAACCGTATTGCCATGATTGTGGTTGTCCATTAAAAAAGAAAATATTCACAAGAGAATTCAACGAGTGCCCACAAAAAAAATGGAAGAAAGTGGATGATTTATTGTGGGAGTCCACACAAAAAAAGAAAAAAACACTATTGTAATTCAATTATTTTTCATATATTTTTATTATGATTTTAATTGAAAATGAATTAGCATTTGTATCAATTCCAAAATGTGCAAGTGTTTCTATACATAACGCCTTAGAAAATTCAAATTTTAAAATTGAACCTACTTTTAATCAGGATTTGGAACTGTCATTGATGGATGGTGATCATCCAATAAAAAAATTAAAAATGCCAAATCTTATTGTTCGCAGTTTTGAAGACACTAAAAAAGTTAAAATTCATTTACATTTAACAATTTCAGAAATTTATACATATTTGAAAACTAATGTTGACACACTAACAATCAAAAGAGATTTTTCAAAAAGATTTGTGAGTACTTTTTATTATATATTCGATTGGTGGATCCAACAACATTATAAACTACAATACATACCAAATAAAATTACAAACGATTTTATATACGAATATTTTACTAACGATGTTGTTGGTATGATTAAACAAATGATTGCATACCAAAAAACAGAAGTTTATGATAAAGAAATTAAAAAATTACTAATCGAACCGTTAATAAAAGATTATTGTTACAACAATAATAAACAGGAAATAATAGAAAATAAATTATATGATGATACATATGTGAATTTTAGAATTTTTGATTCACAAGAGGCTTGGAAAACAGGATATAAACCAACATATGAGTTTGAAATTAACGAAATGGATAAAGTGGAAAATTTTTTAATGAATAAGTTTGATAAAAAAATAAAAATAGGTAAAGATAATTCAATTGACCATACGAATTCACCGATTAATATTGTTAACGATCAAAGATTAAGAGATTGGGTTTGGAAAAATTTTGAAAAGGAACATTTTACGAAAAAGATTTTTTAATTATGAAAATTTACATACATCATTTTTATTCAAGATCATTATTTTTAAAATTTTTTGCATTAACTACAAATAAGATCTCAAAAATTGAAAATAATAACACAGGAGTAATAAATTGTACATATAAAAATTTAGACTTAGAATTAATTTTTAATCCTGAATTGAACGATAACGATGACGGGTATCATTTAATTGATTTTTTGGCGATTAATTATCAGATATATGATTGGCACGAGTACAGTGAAATTAAATGTGTTAATTCATATAAAGACCAAACCGCACACAGAGCAGGTGGACCTTTCGGTGTTAATGATATTCCTATAATGAAATGGATAGCAGATAAACTTAAAGATAGGAAAGGATGGTTAGTCTCATTAATGAGAACAGAGAAAAATTTTATAGAATCAGATGGGATTAATTTTCCATTGGTTAAGGATTTAGAATCCGAAATTAAAAGATTAAAAAACCATATTATATTCAGTGATAATTTCTTTATAGAAAAAAATATAGAATCTATACATTACCCAAACCACAATTTTATTTTTACAAACACGATATTTCAATGGAATGAACATTTATCAATAAGATGGTATTATGAGTTTAAAAATATTTTTGATAAAATTAATCCACCGTACAAATTGTGTTTCTCCATGAGAAATCATAAATTGAATAGAATAAGAATTATAGAATTATTATCAAGATTACAAAATAAAGATATTTTCTTATCAAGATCTAATCATTGTAATAATAGTGATTACAAAGCATATAAACACATTATAGAAAACTTAGAGGGTATACATTTAAATGATTATGGTAATGATAATTTTGACGATATAAACTATATTTCAAACATCGAACATTATTTGGAATATATTATGAGAATTTTACCCATGGCAAAAATGCACATCTTGACAGAAACGTGGGATTATTTAAAGGAATCATATGCTTCAAATTATTTATCTGAAAAAACATATGGATTTGTTTTATCTAATATTCCGTTTATTTCCACACATACATACCCATATGATATTTTAAGAGAAATTACCGGTGTAGAGAATCATCCTTTTTATAAAGAGGCAGA
>JACCDW011829188.1_pt1 | contig 49289 bp, 47 predicted proteins | sample 7449781 | NCBI WGS metagenome assembly JACCDW01 (sample SAMN15323449, study PRJNA562643) | freshwater metagenome | isolation source: river surface water | place: USA:Blue River Watershed | collected 2017-08-18
GCTCTTCGCGTTGAAGGCCTGCACGGCGGCGCGGCGCTCGGCGTATTTCGATTCCTGCTCGACCTGCGCGATCACCTTGTCACCCACCCAGTCCTCGATGAGCTGGTTGTACTGCGTGGTCATGGTGTCGGGCGTGCCGCTGATGGCCGGGTCCTTGTAGAGGTTGAGCTTGCGCACCTCCAGTGGGTCTTTGCCCAGCGTGGCGGCAATCTCGTCGATCACGGTCTCGATGCCGAACATGCCCTGCCGGCCGCCAAAGCCACGGAAGGCCGTGGCGCTTTGCGTGTTGGTCTTGCAGCGGTGGCTGACCAGCTTGAGTGCAGGGATGTGGTAGCTGTTGTCGATGTGCAGACAGGCGCGGTCATTCACCGGGCCGGAGTAGTCGGTGCTGTAACCGCAGCGTGAGGCCAGCATGATGTCGGCGCCCAGGATGCGGCCCTTGTCATCAAAGCCCACTTCGTAGTCGATGCGGAAATTGTGGCGCTTGCCGGTGATGGTCATGTCATCGTCGCGGTTGACGCGCAGCTTGACCGGTTTTTGCAGCAGATGAGCCGCCAGGGCTGCGCTCTGGCTGAAGATGCTGGCGTTGCCTTCCTTGCCGCCGAAACCACCGCCCATGCGGCGGCAGATCACCTCCACATCGTGGGTGTGCAGGTTCAGGGCATGCGCGGCCTCACGCTGGTTGCCGTCAGGGTGCTGGGTCGACACATACAGCGTGAGCTGGCCATCCTCCTTGGGCACGGCATAGGTGATCTGGCCTTCCAGGTAGAACTGCTCTTGCTGGCCGGTGCGGGTCGTGCCCTTGATCCTGCGGGGTGCAGCGGCAATGGCGGCCGCGGCATCGCCACGCACAATGCCCTTGGCCGGCATCACAAAGCTCTGGGCCTCCAGCGCTTCCTCGATGGTCAGAATGGGTTTGAGTTCCTTGACCAACACCTTGGCCTTGGCGGCGGCTTCACGCGCATAGAGCATGTTGCGCGCCACCACCACGGCCACGGCCTGACCGACGAACTCCACCTTGCCGTCGGCGAGGAAAGGGTCATCGTGGACGATCGGGCCGCAGTTGTTCTCGCCCGGAATGTCCTTGGCGGTGTAGACCGCCACCACGCCGTGCTGCGCCAGGATGGCAGCGCGGTCGATGCCGTCACCGATCAGCTCGCCATGGGCCACAGGCGATTTGATGATGGCGGCATACAGCGTGCCGGCCACTTCAGGGATGTCGTCGATGTAGGTGGCGCCACCGGTCACGTGCAGGTGGGCCGACTCGTGGACGATGTCGGTGCCTTGCTGCACACCGGTAACGGGCAGCAGGTTTTGGAGTTTGGTCGGTGCGTTCATTTATGCCTCCACCTTCTCTTCGATGAATTCCAGAACAAGGTTGCGGGCGACCAGCGAGCGGTAGACCCAGGTGGCGCGCAGGCCGTCACGGGCGGTGAAGCTGGCGGCCACGGCGGCGTCCAGTGCGGCCTCGGTCACACTGGCGGGCGCCTGACCTTCGAGCACGGCCTCGATCTTGGGCGCACGCGCCGGGAAGGGGCTCAGGCCGTTGTAGGCCAGCTTGACGCCGCTGAGCTTGCCGTCCTTGAGCGTGTAGGTGATCGCGGCGCAGGTGGCCGAAATGTCCTGCTCGAAGCGCTTGCTGACCTTGTGGGCACGGAAGACCTGGCCCACCACGGGTTTGGGCAACTCGATGGCTTCGATGAATTCACCCGCCTGCAACACATTCTGTTTCTGGCCGGTGTAGAACTGGTCCAGCGCCACGCTGCGGCTCTTGTCGCCTTTGCGCAGCACCAGGGTGGCACCCAGCGCCATCAGGCAGGGCATGGAGTCGCCAATCGGCGAGCCATTGGCGATGTTGCCGGCCAGCGTGGCTGTGGAGCGGATCGGGGGCGAGCCAAAACGGCGCAGCACCTCGGCAAAGTCAGGGTAAGCCTCGGCGATCAGGCCTTCAATGCTGGCCAGCGACACCATGGCGCCGATGCGCCAGGCCTTGGCGGTCTCGCTCACCTGGCGCAGCTCGTCCACATTGCCCAGGTACATGATGTGGTCGGGGCGGCTGAACTGCTTGTTCACCTGCAGGCCGATCTCGGTGCTGCCGGCCAGCAGCGTGGTGGTCGGGTTCTTTTGCAGGTAGTCGGCCACTTCGGCGAGGGTGGCGGGCGAAACGAATTCATTGCCCTTTTTGGTGCGCACCACCGGCTGCACGATGATGTCGCCGTCCAGGCTCAGCGTGGGCGTCTTGCTGCGGGCAATCTCTTTGAGCAGCGGCACGTCGGCGCCGTCGTCGATCTTCAGCTCGCTTTGACGCTCGCAGGCTTTGCTGGCGGCGTCGATGATCGGTTTGTAGCCGGTGCAGCGGCACAGGTTGCCGCTCAAGGAGTCGGTGATCTGCTGGCGGCTGGGCTGGGGAAGCACCTGCACCAGATTGACCAGGCTCATCACAATGCCGGGCGTGCAAAAGCCGCATTGCGAGCCGTGGCACTTGACCATCTCGTCCTGCACCGGGTGCAGCGTGCCGTCCGCCTTTTTCAGGCTTTCGACCGTCTTGACCGATTTGCCGTCCAGCGAAGGCAGCAGCTGGATGCAGGCGTTCACTGGCACGTAATCCACCGAGGTGCCGGCATCGTTGAGTTCACCCACCATCACCACACAGGCGCCGCAATCGCCTTCCGCGCAGCCCTCCTTGGTGCCGGTGCGGTGGAGCTGTTCACGGAGGTAATCGAGAACGGTGGTGGTGCGGCGTTCGCCCTGGGCTTCGACAATACGGCCGTCGAGCACAAAGCGCACGGTGTTGGTGACTTGGGTCATGGTGCGAGATCAATAAACGGTAAGCCCCGATTTTAGAGAATCGGGGCGCGGGCAAGGCACATTAATCGGGGTCAGATCCCGATTATTTCAGGAGCCCCGGTAGGTGGAATAGCTCCAGGGGCTGACCAGCAGGGGCACATGGTAGTGCTGGTCCTCGTGGGCCACACCAAAGTCCAGCGCCACGCGGTTGAGGAAGTTGGGCTCGGGCAATTGCACCCCACGGGCCTTGAAATAAGCGCTCACATCAAACACCAGCCGGTAGGTGCCTTTGCGCAGGCTGGTGTTGTCGTACAGCGGCCCATCGGGGTTGCGCCCGTCGCTGTTGAGGCTGAAGGTCTTGACCAGGGTGGCCGCATCCCCCTGGGTGGTGTAGAGGGACACCGTCATGCCGGCGGCCGGGCAGCCGTTCATGGTGTCCAGGACATGTGTGCTCAAGCCCATAGGATCTCGCTTTCTGGAGGTTCAACAATTGGTTCGACAGTTTGGTCCACGAAAGTGTATACAATTTTTCGGGATCGGGCTATGATTGTCCCAACACACACAGCGACCATGGAAAACACCACCACCCACGCCATCGTCGAAGCCCTGACCCGGGCCATTGTCGAACACCGCCTCCTGCCCGGCGCCAAGCTGGCCGAACAGAAGCTGGCCGACCATTTCGGCGTTTCGCGCACCCTGGTGCGTCAGGCCCTGTTCCAGTTGTCCCAGAACCGCCTGATCCGCATGGAACCGGCACGCGGCGCTTTTGTGGCAGCACCCTCGGTCGAAGAAGCCCGCCAGGTGTTTGCAGTACGGCGCATGCTCGAAGCCGAAATGACCCGGGAATTTGCCAGGGACATCACCCCCGCCAAGATCGCCTCGCTGCAAGAGCATGTGCAGCAGGAACGCGATGCCGTGGCCAAGGAAGACGTGTCCGGCCGCACTGAGTTGCTGGGCGACTTCCATGTGCGCATGGCCGAGCTGATGGGCAACCGGGTACTGGCCCAGCTGCTGGGTGACCTGATCTCGCGCTGCGCGCTCATCACGCTGATGTACCAGTCGCGCAGCGAGGCCCAGCACTCGACAGATGAGCACGCGCGCATCGTCGAGGCCCTGGCCTCCCATGACACCGACACCGCCGTCCGCCTGATGCAGGAGCATCTGAGCCACGTTGAAGCCAGCCTGATCTACGACCGGCAGGTTCCCTCCCACGACATCGCGATTGCCCTGGCCTGAACATGAGCACCTACGACGCCACCCTCCCCTACCCCCGCGACCTCAAAGGTTATGGCCGCCATGTGCCGCACGCTCAATGGCCGGGCGGTGCCCGCGTGGCCGTGCAGTTCGTGTTGAACTACGAAGAAGGCGGCGAAAACAACGTGCTGCATGGCGATCCGGCCAGCGAGCAGTTCCTGTCTGAAATGTTCAACCCTGCCGCCTTCGAGGCCCGCCACATCAGCATGGAGGGCATTTACGAATACGGCTCACGTGCCGGCGTGTGGCGTCTGCTGCGAGAATTTGAAAAGCGCGGCCTGCCGCTCACGGTGTTTGGCGTGGCCACCGCGCTGCAAAAGCACGACGACGTGACCGCCGCCTTCCAGGAGCTGGGCTACGACATCGCCTGCCACGGCCTCAAGTGGATCCACTACCAGAACATCGACGAAGCCACCGAACGCGCGCACATGGCCGAGGCCATGGAGATTTTGCAAAAGCTCACCGGCGAACGCCCACTGGGCTGGTACACCGGCCGCGACAGCCCCAACACCCGCCGCCTGGTGGCCGACTATGGCGGCTTCGAGTACGACAGCGATTACTACGGCGACGACCTGCCCTTCTGGATGAAGGTCCGCAAGACCGATGGCAGCGTGGCGCCTCAACTCATCGTGCCCTACACCCTGGACTGCAACGACATGCGCTTTGCGCTGCCCCAGGGCTATTCGCACGCCGACCCTTTCTTCCAGTACATGAAAGACACTTTTGACGCGCTCTATGCCGAAGGTGACCCGAATGGCGACAACGCGCCCAAGATGATGAGCATCGGCATGCATTGCCGCCTGCTCGGGCGCCCCGGCCGCATCACCGCGCTGCAACGCTTTCTGGACCACATCCAGTCGCACGACAAGGTCTGGGTGGCGCGCCGCATCGACATCGCACGGCATTGGAAAACCGTGCACCCCTTTAAGGACTGAGCATGCCCATCACCCTGGAACAACTCAACAGTGCCAGCCGCGAAGAAGCCGCACAGATGCTCGACGGCCTGTACGAGCATTCGCCCTGGATTGCCGAACAGGCCCTCAACGAGCGCCCCTTCCGTTCGCTGGCCCACCTCAAGCACGCCATGTGCGAGGTGCTGGCACACGCCGGGCGTGACGCGCAGCTCGGTCTGATCCGCGCCCACCCGGAGCTGGCGGGCAAGGCCATGGTCAGCAAGACGCTGACGGCCGAATCCACCAACGAACAGACCCAGGCCGGCCTGACCGACTGCACCCCCGAAGAGTTCGCCAAGATCCAGCAACTCAACGCCGACTACAACACCAAATTCGGCTGGCCCTTCATTCTGGCGGTGCGCGGCCCGCGTGGCGTGGGCTACAACAAGCAGCAGATCATCGAGGTGTTCGAGCGCCGCCTGCATGGCCATCCGGATTTCGAGCTGGCCGAGTGCCTGCGCAACATCCACCGCATCGTCGAGATCCGACTGAACGACAAGTTCGGCGTGGAGCCGACACTGGGCCACCAGGTCTGGGACTGGCAGGAAAAACTCGCCCAGCATTCGGACCCCGGCTTTGCCGAAAAAGGCCAGCTCACGGTCACCTACCTGACCGATGCCCACCGGGCCTGTGCCCAGCGCATCAGCCACTGGATGAAGGACTGCGGCTTTGACGAGGTCGAGATCGACGCGGTGGGCAATGTGGTGGGCCGTTATCACCCATCGACCTCTGGCGCGAAATACCTCTTGACCGGATCGCACTACGACACGGTGCGCAACGGCGGCAAATACGATGGCCGCCTGGGCATCTTTGTGCCCATGGCCTGCGTCCAACAACTGCACCAGCAGGACAAACGCCTGCCTTTTGGCATCGAGGTCGTGGCCTTTGCCGAAGAAGAAGGCCAGCGCTACAAGGCCACCTTCCTCGGCTCGGGTGCGCTGATTGGCGACTTCAAGCCCGAATGGCTGGACCAGAAAGATGCCGACGGCATCACCATGCGCGCCGCCATGCAGCACGCGGGCCTGTGCGTGGACGACATCTCCAAGATCCAGCGCGACGCCTCCAAGTACCTGGGCTTCATCGAAGTCCACATCGAGCAAGGCCCGGTGCTCAACGAAGTGAACATCCCGCTGGGCGTGGTCACCTCGATCAACGGCAGCGTGCGCTACCTGTGCGAGGTCATCGGCACCGCCAGCCACGCTGGCACCACCCCCATGGACCGCCGCCGCGACGCGGCCTGCGCCGTGGCCGAACTGGCCTTGTACATGGAGCAGCGCGCCGCCAAAGACGGCGACAGCGTGGCCACCATCGGCCAGCTGAATGTGCCCAACGGCTCCATCAATGTGGTGCCCGGCCGCTGCGCCTTCAGCCTCGACCTGCGTGCGCCCACCGACACCCAGCGTGATACGCTGGTGGACGACGTGCTGGCGCAGCTGCAAGCCATCTGCGAACGCCGTGGCGTGCGCTACACCTGCGAAGAAACCATGCGCGCCGCCGCCGCACCCAGCGCCCCCGAATGGCAGACACGCTGGGAAAAAGCGGTTACGGCCCTGGGCGTGCCGCTGTTCAAACTGCCCAGTGGGGCCGGCCATGACGCCATGAAGCTGCACGAAGTCATGCCGCAGGCCATGCTCTTCGTGCGCGGTGAGAACGCCGGCATCAGCCACAACCCGCTCGAATCCACCACCAGCGACGACATGCAGCTGTGCGTCGACGCCTTCACCCACGTTCTGAACCAACTCGCACTGGAAAAAGCATGACCGCCACAGCCGCCCAATACGCACAGCTCGACGCCTGGGTCGACGCCCACTTCGACGAGCAGGTGAAGTTCCTGCAGGCCCTGGTGCAGGTGCCCACCGACACCCCGCCCGGCAACAACGCGCCGCACGCCGAGCGCACCGCCGAGCTGCTGAAGACTTTCGGCTATGAAGCAGAAAAACACGCTGTGCCCGAAGCGGATGTGAAAGCCTACGGCCTGGAGTCGATCACCAACCTGATCGTGCGTCGCCCCTACGGCACGGGCAGAACCATTGCCCTGAACGCCCACGGCGATGTGGTACCCCCGGGCGAGGGCTGGACGCATGCCCCCTATGGCGGCGAGATCGAGAACGGCGCCATGTACGGCCGTGCCACCGCCGTGAGCAAGAGCGATTTTTCGACCTTCACCTTCGCCACACGTGCCCTTGAATCGTTGAACTCGCCGCTCAAGGGCGGTGTGGAGCTGCACTTCACCTACGACGAAGAGTTTGGTGGCGAGATGGGTCCGGGCTGGCTGCTGGCCAAGGGCCTGACGAAACCCGATTTGATGATCGCCGCCGGCTTCAGCTACCAGGTGGTCACGGCACACAACGGCTGCCTGCAGATGGAAGTGACGGTGCAGGGCGAAATGGCCCACGCCGCCGTGCCCGACACCGGCACCGACGCGCTGCAAGGCGCGGTGCACATCCTGAATGCCCTGCATGCGCTGAACGCCGACTACAAAAAGATCACGTCCAAGGTCGAAGGCATCACCCACCCCTACCTGAACGTGGGCCAGATCAGTGGCGGCACCAACACCAACGTCATGCCCGGCAAGGTTGTCTTCAAGCTCGACCGCCGCATGATCCCCGAAGAGAACCCGGCGGAAGTCGAAGCCAGCATTCGCAAGACCATTGAAGACGCGGCCAAGAGCTTCAACCCACCGCGTGGCGGCAAACAGCTGCAGGTCAACATCCGCCGCATGCTGCTGGCCAACGCCATGGTGCCGCTGGCCGGCAACCAGCCTCTGGTCGATGCGATCCAGAAGCATGGCGGCGAAGTGTTTGGCGAGCCCATCCCTGCCGTGGGCACCCCGCTCTACACCGATGTGCGCCTGTACGTGGAACGCGGCATCCCCGGCGTGATCTACGGCGCCGGCCCCCGCACCGTGCTGGAAAGCCACGCCAAACGCGCCGACGAGCGCGTGCAGCTCGAAGACGTGCGCCGCGCAACCAAGGTGATTGCGCGCACGCTGCTGGACTTGCTCGCCTGAACATGACCAAGCCACAGCCTGAGACCTTGCGCCAGCGCATGCTGGCCTGCACCACCAACCAGGCTGTGACTGACTACCAGCGCGACGGAGCGGTGTGCATCCGCAACCTGTTCACGCCCGAAGAGGTGGCCCTGCTGCGCGATGGCATCGAAGCCAACCTGGCCCAACCCAGCCCGCGCGGCATGGTGGCCAGCCGACCGGATGACCCTGGGCGGTTTTTCGAAGACTTTTGTAACTGGCAAGACATTCCGCAATTCAAGCGCTTCATTTTTGCCACGCCTCTGGCTGCCCTGGCCCAGCGCCTGATGCAAAGCCAGACGGTGCGCCTGTACCACGACCACCTGCTGGTCAAGGAGTCCGGCACGCGCCAACGCACCCCGTGGCACCAGGACCAGCCCTACTACAACGTGGACGGGCTGCAGAACATCAGCTTCTGGATTCCCGTGGATCCCGTGCCGCGCGCCAGCACACTCGAATTCATCGCAGGTTCGCACCGGGGCCCCTGGCTCATGCCGCGCACCTTCATGACCCACCAGGCCAAATGGTTCCCCGAAGGTTCGCTGGCCGAGTTGCCCGACATCGACAACCACCGAGAAGATTTCCCCATCCTCGGCTGGGACTTGCAGCCGGGTGACCTGGTGTGCTTTCACATGCTCAGCCTGCACGCCTCTGCCGGAGCCGAGCAGCGCAGGCGGGTGTATTCGGTGCGCTTTTTGGGCGATGACATGACCCATGCCCCACGGTCTTGGGTGACCTCACCGCCCTTCCCGGGTCTGAACCAGCAACTGCCAGCGGGCGCACCCATGGACCACCCGCTGTTTCCCTTGATGGCGCTTTGAGGTTTTCAGCTTGCGCCACAGCCGAGCGCTGCCCTCTAGGGAAAATCCGGATTAAATGTCCTATCGATAGTACTTATTTGTCTCATTGACAGGACATTAAGACTGCCGGACCATGGCCTGCATGAATCCGGCCATGCCATTGCCCAAATACCACCAGATTTATCTGGTGCTGCGCGAGCAGCTGCGCGAAGGGCGTTTCGAGGCAGGACTGCCCGGTGAAATCAGCCTCATGCAGCAGTTCGGAGTGGCCAGGGTTACCATCCGTCGGGCACTGGAACAGCTGGTGCAAGAAGGACTCATCCAGCGCGCACCCGGTCGTGGCACCCGCCCGGTGCGTCAAGCCGATCTTGCCGCCCCGTCCGCCACAAGCGGACACGCAGAGGGTCAGACGGCGCGCCTGACGGGCTTGCTTGAAAATCTGATCACCATGGGCCTGCGCACCACCGTGCAGGTGCTCGGCGTGGACGTACTGGCCGCGCCGGACGATGTGGCCAAGATGCTGCGCCTGCCCCCGGGCGAGGCTGTACAAAAAGCCGAACGGGTCCGCAGCACGGACCAGGGCCCTTTGTCCCACATCACCACCTGGATTCCCTACCGTTTTGCCCAGGGCTTTGGCAAAAAGGAACTGGCCCTCAAACCCATTTTGGTTCTGCTCGAAGAATCTGGCGTCAAAGTCGGTCGGGCAGAGCAAACAATTTCTGCCCGACTGGCCGACGCCGGGATGGCCCGCCATCTGGACGTGTCGGTTGGCTCGGCCTTGCTGGCCGTGCGTCGACTGATTTACGACGAAAGGGATCAACCCGTGCAGTGGCTGCATGGCTTGTACCGACCTGACCGCTACGAATACCAGATGCAACTCTCCCGCGTGGGCAGCATTGATGCCAAGGTGTGGGTGAGCCAGGAGTTGTCTGCCAATTTTCATTGACCCCTGAACGAAAGGAAGTTCCCATGAGCACGCGTCGTCATTTCATCGGCCAATCGGCTGCCGCCGCTTCGGCGTTGGCCATCCCCCTCGTGGCAGGGGCCCAGCCCAAACCCATCAAGATCGGCGTCTTGCACCCGGTCACAGGCGCCCTGGCTTATTCTGGTCAACAGTGCCGACTGGGCGCCATGATGGCCATCGAGGACATCAACAAGGCAGGTGGCATCAAGTCGCTGGGCGGCGCCAGGATCGAAGCCATGCTGGGTGATGCGCAATCCAACCCGCAAGCGGGCTCAGCCGAAATCGAAAAAATGAACGAAGCCGGTGTCAGCGCCGTGGTCGGTGCATTTGCCTCGGCCATCTGTCTGGCCACCACTCAGACAGCTGCCAAATACAACCTGCCGCATGTGGTGGATGTGGGTGTGGCTGACCAGATCGTAGAGCGCGGCCTCAAGAACACTTTCCGCTTCGGCCCGGGTTATCGCAAGTGTGCCGAGGTCTCGGTGGCCAGCCTGCATGCACTCAATACCGCCGCTGGCAAGCCTGCGCGCACGGTGATGATCGTTCACGAAGAATCGCTTTTTGGCACTGGCACCGCCAACCTGCTGGCCAAGGAGCTGCCAGGCTATGGCTATGAGGTCAAGGAAATCGTCAAGCACGCCAACCCCACACGCGATTTCAACAACATCGCCCTGCGCATCAAGCAAGTCAACCCCGACATCCTGATTCCGGCCAACTACTACAACGAATACGCCCTGCTGGTGCGCACCCTGCAACAGCAAAAAATCACGCCCAAGGCCATCTATTCGGTGCTGGGCGGCGCAGCATCGAGCTACAAATTCGTCAAGGAGTTCCCGGACGCGGCCAACGGCATCATTGACTGCAACCATTGGTTCAACCCCAAGGACAAGCGATCCAACGAATTGCGCAAGCGCGTGGAGGCCCAAGGCCAGTTTTTCAGTTACGAGGTCTTCATGACCTACACCGCCATGCTGCTGCTGGCCGATGCGATCGAGCGCGCCAAGTCGCCCGACCGCGCTGCAATCATTGATGCGCTGGCTGCCAGCAAATTTGACAACCACATCATGCCCTACGGCCCGACGCAGTTTGTCAATGGCCAGAATATGGGTGCGCAGCCTCTGATGACGCAGGTACAAAAAGGCGACATCAAGGTGATCGTGCCGCGCGACTACCGCGAGGTCGAGCCGATCTTCCCACTCAAAGCCTGACGACCCTCTCACCTCAGCCACCGGTCCCGCTTGAGGCAGGCCGGTGAAGCTGAGTCTGTGTGCCGCCCTTCCTGAAGTTGCAAGGATGATCGATTTTTCCATTCTCTTTCCGTCGGTGCTCAACGGCATCACGACCGGGGCCATCTACGCCCTGATCGCACTGGGCCTGACGCTCATTTATGGCGTGCTGCACATCATCAACTTCGCGCACGGGGCCTCGCTGATGGTGGCGCTGTACGCCGTTTACCTGCTCAAGGAGCGCTGGGGCATCGACCCCTATGTGGCACTGCTGGCGGTGGTGCCGACCATGTTTGTGCTCGGTTATGGCCTGCAGCGACTGATCATCAACCGCGCCAGCCATGGCAAGGACGAAAACATTCTGCTGGTCACGCTGGGGCTGTCCATCGTTTTGGAAAACCTGGCGCTGCTGCTGTTCAAGTCGGACACCCGCACCATCGAGACCTCCTACACCCTGACCACGGTCGAAATCGGTCCGGCCTTCATTGCGCTGCCCAAGCTGGTGGCTTTTGGCGGCGCCCTGGTGGCGGCTGCCATTTTGCTGCTGATCGTGCAAAAAACAGACCTGGGCCGGGCCATCCGTGCAGTGGCCAAAGAAAAACAGGGCGCACGCTTGATGGGCATCAATGTGGACCACGTCTATGCCATGTGCTTCGGCTTGGGCCTGGCTTGCCTGGGGGCTGCGGCCTGTTTTTTGATGCCCGCTTATTACGTCAACCCACAGGTGGGTAACGGCTTTGTGCTGGTGGCCTTCACCATCGTGGTGTTGGGGGGTATGGGCAGTTTTGCCGGAGCCTTGCTGGGCGGCCTGTTGATTGGTGTGGTCGAGTCACTGGGTGGTTTGTTGCTGGGTGAATCTCTGGGTCAGGTCGGCATTTTTGTCATTTTTATTGCGGTACTTTTGCTCAGACCGCAAGGTTTTTTTGGAGCGAAGGCATGAAAGACTTTCGCCACATTGCGCTGTTTGCGCTGTTGATGGGGGCGGTGCCTTTGTTCACACAGTCGGGCGTGGCGCTCAATTTCGTCATGACGGCCCTGTATGCCTGCCTTCTCTCCCAGGCCTGGAACGTGCTTGGCGGTTTTGGCGGCCAGTTTTCCTTCGGCCATGCGCTGTTTTTTGGCACTGGCGCTTATGTGCAGTCCATCGCGCAAATACAGTGGGGCCTGAGCCCTTGGCTGGCATTGCCTTTGGCCATGGGTTTTGCTGCGGGAGTGGGCGCCTTTGTGGGCGCGATTTCGTTCCGCTATGGCCTCAAGGGCTCCTACTTTGCGCTGGTCACGCTGGCCTTTGCCGAGGTGTGGCGCATCGTGGCCACCTCGGTGCCCTTTACCGGTGCGGGCGTGGGGTTGATGCTGCCGCTGCGCGAATCAGCTGCCAATATGCAGTTCGCCAGCCGCTCTGGGTTCATCTGGCTCATGTTGGGCCTGGTCACGCTGGCACTGTGCATCACCGCCTGGCTGCGGCATTCACGCTTTGGGGCCTACCTGCAAGCGGTGCGAGACAACGAAGACGCTGCCCGCGCCATTGGTGTCAATCCGTTCCGCGTCAAACTGCTTGCCACGATCCTGTCGGGGGGGCTCATGGGCGCGGGCGGAGCGTTTTATGTCCAGGTTTATCAATACATCGACCCGGGCATTGCCTTTGGATCGCACACCTCGGTTGAGGCTCTGGTGGGCGCGATTGTGGGTGGCCTCGGAACCTTGTGGGGTCCGCTCTTGGGGGCTGTCAGCCTGCACATCCTGGCCGACCTAACGCGCAACCTGTTTGGTCAACTGCCCGGCATGAACATGGTCATCTACGGCGTGGTGCTGATATTGATTGTGATGTTCTTGCCGCGCGGAATTGCTGGTCTTGGTGCCTTCACCTTGCAGCAGTGGCTGCGTCGCAGCGAGCCCTTGAATGGGAACAAAGACGGAGAAAAACCATGAGCACGCTGCTGCACATTGACGGCGTGAGCAAATCCTTTGGTGGTCTCAAAGCCGTGCAAAACGTGGGGCTGTCGGTGACCGAAGGCCGCCTGAGTGCCCTGATCGGACCCAACGGGGCAGGCAAGACCACCTTGTTCGCGCTGATGTCCGGTTTTTTGACGCCCGACACGGGCCGTGTGGTGTTCGCAGGCCGGGACATCACCAATCAGGCGCCTCATCTGAACGCCCGCATGGGCTTGACCCGTACATTCCAGATCGTGCAACCGTTTGCAGCGCAAAGCGTGCGTGAAAACATCGCCGTGGGTGCGCACTTGCATTTGCCGGACCGCATGCAGGCGTTGGCGTTTGCCGAGTCTGTGGCCCGACAAGTAGGTCTGGCACCGCAGCTGCACAAACTCGCCAGCGATTTGACGGTGGCTGGACGCAAGCGCCTGGAATTGGCGCGGGCGCTGGCCACCCGCCCCCGCCTGTTGCTGCTTGATGAAGTGTTGGCGGGGCTGAACCCGCAAGAGATTGCAGAGATGATCCCGGTGGTGCAGGGCATTGCCCAAAGTGGCGTCACGGTGCTCATGATCGAGCACGTGATGCAAGCCGTGATGAGTCTGGCCCAAGAAGTTTGGGTGCTGGCCCAGGGCCAGCTGATCGCCCAGGGCACACCGGCCGAGGTGACGAACAACAAAGCCGTGGTAGAGGCCTATCTGGGCCACGGCACAGCCGAGCGGCTGCAAAAGAGCGCTCTCCGAATGAAAGAGGTACAGGCATGAACGCCCCGTTGCTGGATGTGCAAGGCCTCAAGTCGGGTTACGGCGCGGTCGAGGTGCTGCGCGGTGTGGATTTGCAGGTCATGCCAGGCGAACTGGTGGCGCTTTTGGGCAGCAATGGCGCGGGCAAGACCACGCTCAACCACACCCTGAGTGGTCTTGTGGCCACGCGGGCAGGCCGGGTGCATTTCGACGACCTTGATTTGACGGGTCAGCACAGCCAGAAAGTGGTCCTGCAGGGGTTAATCCAGGTGCCTGAAGGGCGCAAGGTGTTCCCCAATCTGAGCGTGCACGAGAACCTGGAGCTTGGGGCCTTCACTCGGGGTCGAGAGCGCCGCGTCCACAACCTGGACAAGGTGTACCAGACTTTCCCTCGTCTCAAAGAGCGCGTGACCCAGTTGGCTGGCACGCTCAGTGGTGGTGAACAACAAATGCTGGCCATCGGTCGGGGCCTGATGGCCGAGCCGCGCCTGTTGATTCTGGATGAGCCGTCGCTGGGTTTGTCGCCTTTGTTGGTCGAAGAGCTGTTTGGGTTGATCGCGCAATTGCAGGGCAGTGGGTTGGCCATTTTGTTGGTCGAGCAAAACGTGGGGCAGTCGCTGGACATTGCCGACCGGGCCTATGTCATGGAAAACGGCTTGATCCGATTCAAGGGCACGCCAGCCGAGTTGCTGGCCAGTGACACTTTGCGCCAAGCGTATTTGGGCATGTGAATGACAGCGGTTTCTGTGGGGCTTACTGGATCAAACCGCTTTGCATTTTGAAAGGACTCATGTTGATGTCGCACCGCATTTCAAACGCACGCCGCCAGTGGGTGGCCGCTGCACTGCTGGGATTGGGTTTTGGAGCAGGCTGCGTGCAGGCGCAGTCGCAAGCACCCATCAGGATTTTGGTCGGTGCGCCTGCTGGCGGGACCACGGACACCATGGCCCGCACACTGGCACAGGCCCTGGGCACACAACTGGGCCGCACGGTGGTGGTCGAAAACAAACCCGGTGCTGGCGGCAACCTGGCGGCCGATGCCGTGGCCAAAGCTCCCCCCGATGGCAACACGCTGCTCATGAGTTTTACCAGCCACGCCATCAATGCTTCGCTCTATCCGAGTTTGCCGTTCGATCCTGTCAAAGATTTCACACCATTGACCATGGTCTCCACCTCGCCGTCGGTGCTGGTGGCCCACCCCAAACTGCCTGTCGGCAATGTCAGTGAGTTGTTGGCGCTGGCCAAAGCCAAACCTGGTCAGCTCAACTTTGCCATCGGGGCCTTGGGCTCATCGTTGCACTTGGCAGGTGACGCGTTCAAGATGCAATCGGGGGTTTACATTGTCAACATTCCTTACCGGGGCACTGCACCGGCCGTGCAGGATGTGTTGGCAGGACAGGTGGAACTGATGTTTGCTGCCGTGGGCAATGTGCAGTCGCACATCAAGGCGGGCAAGCTCAAGGCCTTGGGGGTAACCAGCGCCAGACGACTGGCCGCATTTCCCGATGTGCCCAGCATCGCCGAAAGTCTGCCCGGGTACGAGTCAAGCGCCTGGTTTGGTCTGTTTGGGCCCGGGCGCATGAGCCCCGAATTGGCTCGTCGTCTTTCGGATGCTGCCCGTGCGGCAGTGCTCTCGCCCGACGTCAAGCGCCGCATCGAACATGAAGGGGCAACCCCTGTGGGCAATAGTCCGCAAGAATTTGCCCGCTTTGTCGACAGCGAAATCTTGCGTTGGCGGGCGGTGGTGCAATACGCTGGAGCCAAACCAGAATGAGCGCGCTCATGTCTGCGCCACAAACACTGGCTCAAAAACTGATCGCCCGCGCTGCAGGCCGTGCCCGCGTCGAGGTGGGTGAAGTGGTCACCTGTGGGGTGGATCTGGCCATGTTCCACGATTCATCGGGGCCGCGTCGCCTCAAGCCCATGCTGGAGGAACTGAGGGCCGACATCTGGGACCGCAACAAGGTGGTGCTGGTGCTGGACCACTATGTGCCCGCCCAGGACAGCGATGCGCAGCAGATCGTGCAGATCACACGGGACACGGCACGCCAGTGGCGCCTGCCCAATGTGATCGACAGCGAAGGCATTTGCCATGTGGTGCTGCCCGAGAGGGGGCATCTGGCGCCAGGCATGTTCTGCGTGGGCGGTGATTCCCATTCACCCACCGGGGGCGCGTTCGGGACTTACATGTTCGGCATTGGCGCCACCGAAATGCTGGGCGTGTGCGTGACCGGCCAGATCTGGGTGCAGGTGCCACGCACACTGTGCATGCATTGGTCGGGTCATCTGTCTGCAGGTGTGGGCGCCAAGGACATGATGCTGCACATGCTCGGCCGTTTCGGCATGAATGGCGGCCAGTACCAGGCGGTGGAATTTGCGGGTGAGACCGTCCGGGGCTTGTCCATGCCCGAGCGCATGACGCTCTCGAACATGAGTGCCGAGATGGGGGCGCAGGCGGGCCTGATTGCCGCCGATGAGACCACTGTGGCGCACCTGCGCCAGTGCGGCGTGAGCGAAGACCGGCTGCACCAGGCCCTGCAGTGGCAGGGAGATGCAGGCGCCGGGCAGGAACGCTTTGACTTTGATGCAGACAGCCTTGCACCCCAGGTGGCCGCGCCGCACAGTCCAGCCAATGTGCACCCGGTAGGGGACATGGCAGCGGTGGCGCCCACCATCGCCTACATCGGCGCCTGTACCGGTGCCAAGCTGGAAGACTTGCGCGCAGCGGCGAGTGTCTTGCGCGGCCACAAGGTGGCCTCGGGGGTCCAGCTTCTTGTGGCTCCGGCCAGTGCACGCGAACAGGCCCAGGCCGAGCGCGAGGGCACGATGCAGGTGCTGCGCGATGCAGGCGCCAGCGTGCTGGGCAACAGCTGTGGTGCCTGTGCAGGTTACGGCGCCACTTTTGACGAGGGGGCCACCGTGATTTCCAGCACGGCACGCAATTTCAAGGGCCGCATGGGCCCGGCCAGTGTGCAGGTCTATCTGGCTTCGCCCTGGACCGTGGCTGCATCGGCTTTGCGCGGACGCATTGCCGATCCCAGGGAGGTGCTGGCATGAGCAGGCACATTCAACAGGCGCAGGTCTGGCGTCTGGGCGCCGACATCGACACCGATGTGCTGGCACCAGGCGCCTTCATGAAGCATGGGCTCGAAGTCATCGGCTGGCATTGTCTGGAGTCGGTTCGTCCCGACTTTGCCTCCGGCGTGAAATCCGGTGACGTGATCGTCGCCGGTCCCAACTTCGGCATTGGCTCCTCGCGCGAACAGGCGGCCGGTGTGTTGCGGCACCTGGGGGTGGCGGCCGTGGTGGCACCCTCGTTCAGCGGCCTGTATTTCCGCAACGCCTTCAACCTCGGCCTGCTGCTGCTGACCTGTCCACGCGCCACCGAAGTGGAAGAAGGCGAGCGCATCGATGTGCGCTTCGAGCCAGGTTCGGACACCCCCGTGCTGGTGCGCGCCCGTGGTGAATGTCTGCCATGCGCGCCGATCCCGGGATTCTTGATGGACATGGTGCAGGCCGGTGGTCTGCTGCCCTTGCTCAAACAACAACGCAGGAGTGCTTGACATGGGCGCTGACCCGAAACTCGATCCCGTCACGCTGGCGGTGCTGTGCGGCCGACTCGAGCAGATCGCCGACGAAATGGACGCCACGCTCTACCGCAGCGCCTTCAACCCCATCATTGCCGAAGCACACGATGCCTGCCATGGCCTGTACGACGCGCAGACCGGCGACACCCTGATCCAGGGCAAATCGGGCCTGCCGGTGTTTGTCGGCGCCATGGCCTTTGCCGTGCGCGCGGCCATGAAGGCCGCCAGCGAGCGCGGCGGCATGCACAGCGGTGACGTGTGGCTCTTCAACGACCCCTACGAGGGCGGCACGCACGCCAACGACTTCAAGCTGGTGCGTCCCTGCTTTCGCCATGGCCAGCTCTACTGCTTTCTGGCCTCGGCCGCGCACTGGCACGACGTGGGTGGCGCAGTGCCCGGCAACTACAACCCGGCGGCCACCGAATGCTGGCAGGAAGCGGTGCAGATCCCGCCGGTGCGCATCGTGCGCGGCGGGCAGATCGACGAGGACGTGCTCGCCATCCTGCGCGCCAACACCCGCCTGCCCGACAGCCTCTGGGGCGACCTGAATGGCCAGCTGGCGGCCCTTGAACTGGGCGCTGGCCGCCTCGACGGCCTGTTGGGTGAATACGGCGATGCCACCGTGGCTTCGGCCCTGCAGGCCCTGCGTGAGCGCGCCGTCAGGCTGATGCGCGCCCACATCGCCAGCCTGCCCGACGGGCGCTACAGCTTCGAGGACGTGCTCGACAACGATGGCGTGCGGGACGAAACGCTCACGATTGCGCTGGACATGACGGTGCAGGGCGAGCGCCTGACGCTGGATTTTTCGCGCACCTCGCCGCAGTGTGCCGGTCCGGTCAACATCTCGCGTGCCACCGCAGTGGCCGCCTGTTACGTGGCGCTCAAGCACGTGTTTCCGGATGTGCCTGCCAATGCTGGCGTGCTGGACGCGGTGGATTTCATCCTCCCCGACGGTCTGCTCATCAGCGCCGCACGCCCCCGGCCCGTGGGCGGCTACACCGAAACCATCCTGCGCATGATCGATGTGATCTTCAGCGCCACCGCCCAGGCCGACCCGCAGCGGGCCGTGGCCCATGCCTACGGCACCATCAATGCGCTCTCGATCGCCGGGCACCGCACCGATGCCAAACGACAAGGCCAGCGCTGGGTCATGTTCAGCTTCTTTGGCGGCGGCCATGGCGGTCACAGCGGTGGCGATGGTCTGTCGCACGGCAATGCACCGATCTCGACCGCCACCATTCCGCCACTGGAAATTCTGGAAGCTGCCTACCCGGTGCGCTTCACCCAGTGGGCGCTGCGCCCGGGCTCGGGCGGTGACGGCCAGCACCGTGGTGGCCTGGGGGCGGTCTACGAGATCGAACTGCTCGAAGAAGCCGCCGAAGCCTTCATCTTTGGCGAGCGTGGCAAGGCGCCGCCACAGGGCATTCACGGTGGGCAGCCTGCACTGCCCAACGTCTTCGAATACGAAAACAACGGGCAGTGGCTGCGCCCGCCCATGGTGTCCAAGATGCTGGGCATCCGCCTCAAGAAGGGTGAACGGGTGCGCTTGTCTACACCCGGCGGTGGCGGCTGGGGTCAGCCGGACCAGCGCAGCGCAGCCGACCGGGCCCGTGATGCCGAACTGGGTTACACAGGCCACCACACGCAGGAGAACGCTTGATGTCTGCAGTTTCAGGGACACCCGCACTGGTGGTGGGCGTGGATGTCGGTGGCACCTTCACCGACCTGTTTGTGCTGGATGAAAACAGCGGCCAGGCGCGCATCGTCAAGGTGCCGTCCACCCGGGGTGAAGAAGCCCGTGGCTTCATGAACGGCATCGCCAGAGTCGTTGATACCGACGGGCCAGATGCCGCCCGGGCCATTGCCACCATCGTCCACGGCACCACCGTGGGCACCAACGCCTTGCTCGAGCGCAAGGTGGCCAGGACCGGCATCATCACCACCCGTGGATTCCGCGACGTGCTGGAAATGCGTCGCCGTGACCGCCCCCAGACCTGGGGCCTGCGCGGCAGCTACACGCCGGTGGTACCACGTGCCCTGCGCCTTGAAGTGGATGAACGCGTGCTGGCCGATGGCACCCTGCACACCCCGGTCGATCTGGCGCAGGTGAAGGCGCAGGCCCAGGCCCTGCTGGCCGCAGGCTGCGAGGCCGTCTGCCTGTTCTTCATCCACGGTTATGCCAATCCGGCCAATGAACGGGCGGCCGCCGAGGTGGTGCGTGCCCTCTGGCCCAACCCGCATGTGACGGTGGCCAGCGAAGTGCTGCCCGAAATCCGCGAGTTCGAGCGCTGCTCGACGGCCACACTGAACGCCGCCTTGCAACCGGTGGTGGGCAGCTACCTGGCGCGTCTCGAAGGCGATCTGCGTGCGCAGGGTTTCGGTGGCGAGTTGTTGATCGTGCAAAGCAATGGCGGGGTGATGTCCCGCCAGACGGCTTGCGATGTGCCTGTTCGCACGGCCCTGTCGGGTCCGGCCGCAGGGGTCATGGCCTGTGCCGAAATCGCCCGGGCCTCGGGGTTCCCGAATGTGATCACCGGCGACATGGGCGGAACTTCGTTTGACGTGTCGCTGATCGCTGACGGTCAGGCTGCGCTGGCTGCGCAGACCGCCATCGAATTCGGTCTGGTGGTGCGTTCACCCATGATCCAGATCGAGACCATCGGTGCCGGCGGTGGGTCGATTGCCTCGGTGGATGCGGGCGGCATGCTGCAGGTCGGCCCCGAATCGGCGGGCAGTGTGCCTGGCCCAGCCTGCTACGGACGGGGCAACGCCCGTCCAACCGTGACCGATGCCAATGTGCTGCTGGGTCGCATCGCGGCCGACCGGCCGCTGGGCGGCGGCCTGCTGCAGGCGCTTCATGCCCAAAAGGCCGAAGACGCGATCCGCACCCATGTGGCCGAACCCCTGGGGCTGGACGTGCTGGCTGCGGCCGAAGCCATTCTCACCGTGGCCAATGCGCGCATGGCGGGGGCCATCCGCGTGGTCTCGATCGAACGCGGACACGATCCACGCGAGTTTGCCTACATGCCTTTTGGCGGCGGCGGCAGCCTGCATGTCTGCGCCATGATGCGCGAAGTCGGGGTGCGCACCGGCATCGTGCCGCGTTACCCCGGTGTGACTTCTGCGCTGGGCTGCGTGATGGCCGATATGCGCCACGACGCGGTGCAGACCCTGAACCAGTCGCTGCCCGAGATGGACTGGGTGTCCTTGCAGAACCGTGTGCAGGCGCTGGCGCAGGCCTGCCAGACCCGCCTCGATTCGGCCGGTGTGCGTTTTGAAGGCGTCTACGACACCATCAGCCTGGACATGCTCTACATGGGGCAGACCCACACGTTGCAGGTGACGGTGAGCCGCGAACAACTGAACGCGTCCGGTGTGCAGGCGGCTTTTGAGGCGGCTTACAGCCATGCGTTTGGCCGCGTGCTGCAAGGTCCGGTGATCCGGGTGATGAACCTGCGCTATGCCCGCATCGGCCGCCGCCCGCGTTTCGATCTGGCCGTGCTGGCCCCGCAAGGCGAGGGTTCCACCGAGCCGGTGGGCGTGCAGCAGGTCTACCACCAGGGCCGCTGGTGGGATGCGCAGCGGTATGCCCGCCTGGATCTGCCCGTGGGGGCGCAGGTGCAGGGGCCCGCCATTCTGGAACAGGCGGACACCACCGTCTGGCTCGAACCCGGCTTCAGCGCCCGGGTCGACACCCTGGGCAATCTGCTGGTGGAGCGCACGGCATGAACCTGAACACGGCCCGTCTGGGCATGGTCATTGTGGACCTGCAAAACGACTTTCTCGCGCCCGATGGCGCTTACGCCCGGGGCAACACCGTGAGCGCCGAGGCGGTACAGCTGCCTGCGCGCATGGCGCCGGTGGCACGCGCCATCAAGGCCCGCGGGGGACTGGTCACCTCCAGCCTGTTCACGCTTTGGCCTGACGCGCAGGGCGAGCCGATGGTTTCGGAGCACCTCAAGGCGCGCCGGCCTTTTCTGCGCAAGGGCGACTTTGCGCCCGGCAGCCGCGGACAGGCCAATGTGGACCTGCTGGCACCGCTGGTCGATGTGTCGGTCTGGAAGGTGGCGTATTCGGCCTTTTTCAACACCCAGCTCGACTGGGTGCTCCGAAAAGCCGGTGTCGACACGCTGGTGGTCTGCGGCATCGTCACCAACGGCGGCGTGGCCAGCACGGTGCGCGATGCGCATGTGCGTGACTACCACGTCATCGTGCTGTCGGACGGCTGCGCCGCTTTCAGCGAACAGGCCCACCAGGCCGCACTGGCCGACATGGCCTCGGTGGCCGAAGTGACCGACAGCGCCACCTGGCTGCACCGGTTGCAGGCATGAGTCCTTCCGCGCACGTGCAGGTTCTGCCGGCGCAGGCCTTGCAGACCCTTCAGACGGACAGCGAGGTCCGGGTGGCCATCGTTGGCGCGGGCGCCTGCGGCCTCACGGCCGCGCTGGCCCTGCAGCGCGCCGGCATTGAAGCGGTGGTGCTCGAACGTGACCCCTTCCCGGCCGGGTCGACTGCACTGTCTTCAGGCTTCATCCCGGCGCCGGGCACACAGGCCCAGCGCGCGCAGGGCATTGACGACAGCCCTGCACAGTTCGCTGCCGATATCCAGGCCAAGGCCCATGGTCAGGCCGCGCCCGATCTGGTCCAGGCCTACGCCCAGGCCATTGGCCCAGCCCTGGACGCGCTGGCCCAGCACCACGGCCTGCCCTGGCAGGTGCTGAGTGGCTTCCTCTACCCCGGCCACAGCCGCCACCGCATGCATGCCGTGCCCGAAAAAACCGGTGCCGGACTGATGAGCCGCCTGCTGGCCGCAGCCGATGCCGCCGGCGTGCCGGTGCTGACCGATGCCCGCGTGACGCAGCTCTTTGCCGACGAGACCGGTCGCATCCACGGCCTGACCTGCCAGCGCCCGGACGGCGGCACCGAGCGCCTGCGCTGTCGGGTGCTGCTGCTGGCCTGCAACGGCTTTGGCGGTGCCCCGGAGCTGGTGCGCCAGCTGCTGCCCGAGATGGCCGACGCGCTCTATGCTGGCCATGTGGGCAACGATGGCAGCGCCATACGCTGGGGCCGCCAGCTCGGCGCGCGCCTGGCCGATCTGGGCGCGTACCAGGGGCACGGTTCCTGGGCCATGCCGCAAGGCGCACTCATTTCCTGGGCACTCATGATGGAAGGGGGCGTGCAGGTCAATGCCCGCGGCGAACGCTTTCATGACGAGACCCAGGGCTATTCCGAAGCTGCCGTGCAGGTGCTGGCGCAGCCCGGGGGCATGGCCTGGAATGTGCTTGACGACACCTTGCTGCGCATGGCGCAGGACTTCCCGGATTTCGTGCAGGCGCAGCAGGCCGGTGCGGTGCAGCATGCGGCCGATGTGCCGGCCCTGGCCGCACTGATCGGCTGTGATGCCGAGGTGTTGCAGCGTACGCTGGCGGCCGTGCAGTCCGGCACCGATGCGCAGACCGGGCGCCACTTCCAGCGGGCCTTGCAGGCCCCTTACCATGCGGTGCGCGTCACGGGGGCCCTGTTCCACACCCAGGGCGGCCTGGACATTGACGCGGACACCCGCGTGCTGCGTGAAGACGGTACCCCGCTGCCCAACCTGCTGGCGGCAGGGGGCGCCGCGCGTGGCGTTTCGGGCCGCGCCGTCTGGGGTTACCTGTCGGGCAATGGCCTGCTGAGTGCCGTGGCCGGCGGGCACATCGCGGCGCAGACAGCGGCTGAACTGCTCAACATTTCCGGAGCCCATCCATGAACAAGCCTTTGCGTGAACGTTTGCAAGAACCGCGTGCCCTGTTGGCCCCGGGGGTGTACGACGCCTTGACCGCGCTGGTGGCCGAGCAGGCCGGTTTCGAGGCGCTGTACCTGTCGGGGGCATCGATTGCCTACACGCGGCTGGGCCGCTCCGACATCGGTCTGACCACCGCCACCGAGGTGGCCCACACCATCGCGCACATCACCGACCGCGTGAAAGTGCCGCTGATCGTGGACGCCGACACCGGCTTTGGCAACGCACTCAACACCCAGCGCACCGTGCGCGATTTCGAGCGGGCCGGCGCGGCCATGATCCAGATCGAAGACCAGACCTTCCCCAAGCGCTGCGGGCACCTGGATGGCAAGGGCGTGGTGCCGGTGAGCGAAATGCAGGGCAAGCTGCGCGCCGCACTGGACGCCCGCCGCGACGAGCGCACCCTGATTCTGGCGCGCACCGATGCGGTGGCCGTGGAAGGGCTGGACGCCGCACTGGAGCGTGCCGAGCGTTACCTGGCTTGCGGCGTTGACGCGCTGTTCATCGAGGCACTGCGATCGGACGAACAGATGCAGCGCGCTTGTGCGCAGTTTGAAGGTCGGGTGCCGCTGCTGGCCAACATGGTCGAAGGGGGCAAGACTCCGGTCAAAAGCGCGCGCGCGCTGGGCGAGCGGGGCTTTCGGATCGTGATTTTCCCGGGGGGCACCGCGCGTGCCGTGGTGCACACGCTGCAGGGTTACTACGCCAGCCTGCACGAACACCAGACCACCACACCCTGGCAGGACCGCATGCTGGACTTTGATGGCCTCAACCACCTGATCGGCACACCCGAGCTGCTGACCCAAGGGCAGCGGTACGCGGGTTGAGCGGCTCGGACAAGGCTGGCCATGGGCCTGCCAACCCAGCCTCGGCTACGGCTTTGACAGCGTCCAGTCGTGTCCGAATGGTCTGGATAGCAGCGTCCTGGGCTTGAGCCTGGGTTTGCGATTGGACCGCCAGGAATGACAAGCCGTTGCGTTTGAACATCTCCTGAAACACCGGGCGCACCTTTCCCAAGTCCAGGAAAGCCTGGTGCAGGTCGCCGCCGCGCACCAGCGGATCTGCGCCCCGCCTCTGCTTGCCCACCGTCAGCAAATCCGTTCATTCCGGGTATTCCCGGAGTTGCACCCGGTGATTTTTGTATACAGTTCAGCACACAAACTGGCACACATCTAGCCAGCTTGCCCCACCCCCACCGTTTAACCGCAAGGAGACCTCTCCATGACCTCAACCACCCACCCGGTTGACGAGCGCCTGCCCACCGGCAAGCTCGCCGCCCTGGGCTTGCAACATGTGCTGGTGATGTATGCCGGCGCTGTGGCCGTGCCTCTTATCATTGGCCGCGCCCTCAAGCTCAGCCCCGAAGACGTCGCTTTCCTGATCTCAGCCGACCTGTTTTGCTGCGGTCTGGTCACCCTGATCCAGTCGCTGGGCGCCACCCAGTGGTTTGGCATCAAGCTGCCCGTGATGATGGGGGTGACCTTCGCCTCGGTGGCCCCCATGGTCGCCATGGCCAACGCCAACCCCGGCGGCGCGGGTGCGCAGCTGATCTTTGGCTCCATCATTGGCGCAGGCATCATCTCGATCCTGATTGCGCCGGCAGTCAGCCGCATGCTGCGGTTTTTCCCACCGGTGGTCACTGGCACCATCATTGCCGTGATCGGCATCAGCCTGATGCGCATTGGCATCAACTGGATCTTTGGCAACCCCTTTGGCCCCACCGCTCCCAGTATTGTGACGCCAGAGCACAAGCAGTGGCTGGACGCCGCCGCCGCCGCCGCCAGCGCACCCGGCTCCACTTTGCCGGCAGTGCCCAAGGACCTGGCCCTGCTTCCCAAAATGCCCAACCCCAAATACGCCGACCTGACCGGCGTGGGCATCGCCGCGCTGGTGCTGGTTTCCATCCTGCTGATTGCACGCTACGCCAAGGGCTTTTTGGCCAACATCTCGGTGCTGCTGGGCATCGTGATCGGTGGCGTGGTCGCCACCGCCATGGGCCTGATGAATTTCGATAAGGTCGGCAAGGCCGCCTGGTTCGACGTGGTCACCCCCTTCCACTTCGGCATGCCTACCTTTGAGCCGGTGCTGATCCTGACCATGACCCTGGTCATGATCGTGGTGATGATCGAATCCACCGGCATGTTCCTCGCACTGGGCGAGATGACCGACAGCAAAGTGGACCAGAAAGCCCTGTCGCGCGGCCTGCGCACCGACGGTCTGGGCACGCTGATCGGCGGCATCTTCAACACCTTCCCTTACACCAGCTTCTCGCAGAACGTGGGCCTGGTCGCGGTCACCGGTGTCAAGAGCCGCTTTGTGTGCGTGGCCGGTGGCCTGATCCTGCTGGGCCTGGGCCTGCTGCCCAAAATGGCGGCGCTCATCGAATCCCTGCCCACCGTGGTGCTGGGCGGCGCGGGTCTTGTGATGTTCGGCATGGTGGCCGCCACCGGCATCCGCATCCTGGGCGGAGTGGACTTCAAGAACAACCGCTTCAACGCCCTGATCGTGGCCATCTCGATCGGCATCGGCATGATCCCGCTGATCGCTCCCAACTTCAAACAGTGGATGCCGCACGGCCTGCACCCACTGATCGAGTCAGGCATTTTGCTGGCCTCCATCAGCGCTGTGCTGCTCAACCTGTTCTTCAATGGCGCCAGCAGCAACAGCCGCGACGCGATCGAGGCTGCCAAGCAAGCCGAAGCGCACTGAGCCTGACTGTGCACGAGCCAGCCCTGCTGGCGATTCAAGTGCTGCTGCCCCGCAAGCCATCGCTTGCAGGGCAAACTCGTTCAACCAACACAAAAGGCCGACCCAGTGGTTGGCCTTTTGCTTTTTATGGTGGTAATCCACAACGGGCCGCCCTGTGCAAATGGGTTACCCTGCTGCTTGTGACTCGTGTCACGCTTACCGTAGAAGAGACACCCGTATGAGCCAGAAACTTTCCCCCGCCGAAGAAGCCCTGCGCGACGCCGCCCGCGACTACCACCGCCTGCCCACGCGTGGCAAGATTTCGGTCAACCCGACCAAGCCCATGTCCAACCAGCGCGACCTGTCGCTGGCGTATTCCCCCGGTGTCGCCTACCCCTGCCTGGACATTGCCGCCGACCCCAGCAAGGCCTATGACTACACCAGCCGTGGCAACCTGGTGGCCGTGATCACCAACGGCACCGCCGTGCTGGGCCTGGGCGACATCGGCCCACTGGCGGGCAAGCCCGTCATGGAGGGCAAAGGCGGCCTGTTCAAGAAGTTTGCCGGCATCGACGTGTTCGACATCGAGCTCGACGAGCGCGACCCCGACAAGCTGGTGGACATCATCGCGGCGATGGAGCCTACGCTGGGCGGCATCAACCTCGAAGACATCAAGGCACCCGAGTGCTTCTACATCGAGAAGAAACTGCGCGAGCGCATGAACATCCCGGTCTTTCACGACGACCAGCACGGCACCGCCATCATCTCGGCCGCGGCCCTGGTCAACGGTCTGGAGCTGGTGGGTAAAGAGATTGGCCAAGTCAAGGTGGCGGTGTCGGGCGCAGGCGCTGCAGCCATTGCCTGTCTGGACGTGTTCGTGGGCCTGGGCGTCAATCCCAAAAACGTGTTCATGTGCGACTCCAAAGGCGTGGTCTACGAAGGTCGCCCCGGCGGTTACGACGAATCCAAAGCCCGCTTCGCACAACAGACCGAGGCCCGCACCCTGGCCGATGCGGTGAACGGCGCCGACGTCTTCCTGGGCTGCTCGGCCCCCGGTGTGATGACCGCCGAGATGGTCAAGACCATGGCCAAGCAACCCATCATCCTGGCGTTGGCCAACCCCGAGCCCGAAATCCGCCCCGAAGTGGCCAAGGCCGCGCGCCCGGACTGCATCATCGCCACTGGCCGCTCGGACTACCCCAACCAGGTCAACAACGTCCTGTGCTTCCCCTACATCTTCCGGGGTGCGCTCGACTGTGGCGCCACCAAGATCACCGAGGCCATGAAGCTGGCCTGCGTGCGCCAGATCGCCGATTTGGCCAAAGCCGACATCAGCGAAGAAGTGGCCAGCGCCTACGCCGGGCAGGAACTGAGCTTCGGCAGCGATTACCTGATCCCCAAGCCCTTTGATTCGCGCCTGATCCTGCGCATCGCGCCCGCTGTGGCCAAGGCTGCCGCCGAGTCCGGCGTGGCCACCCGCGCCATCACCGACATGGACGCCTACCGCCAGCAGCTGCAGAACTTTGTGACGCAGACCGGCATCCTGATGCGCCCGATCTTCAACGCCGCCAAGGCGGTACCGCAAAGCCTCAAGCGCGTGGCCTATGCCGACGGCGAAGACGAGCGTGCGCTGCGCGCCGCGCAGATGGCGATCGACGAAAAAATCGCCCACCCCATCCTGATCGGCCGCCCCGCCGTGATCGCCGCCCGCATCGAAAAAGCCGGCCTGCGCATGCGCCTGGGCGTAGACGCGGAAAACGTCAACCCCGAAGACGACCCGCGCTACCGCCAGTACTGGGAGCACTACCACCAGCTCATGAAGCGCAACGGCGCCACCCCCGCCGTGGCCAAGGCCGCCGTGCGTCGCTCCAACACCATCATCGGTTCGCTGATGGTCTCGCTCAAGGATGCCGACGCCATGATCTGCGGTCTGGCCGGCAGCTACATGACGCACCTGGAGCGCATCGACTCGATCCTGGGCCGCCGCGCGGGTGCCAACAACTACGCCGCCGTCAACGCCCTGATGACGCCACGCGGCCCGATCTTCATCACCGACACCTACGTGCATGAGGACCCCACGGCCGAGCAACTGGCCGAAATCGCTGCCATGGCGACCGAGGAGATCCAGCGCTTTGGCATCGTGCCCAAAGTGGCCTTCCTGTCGCACTCCAGCTACGGCTCGTCCAAGCGGGCCAGCGCCCGCAAGATGCGCCTGGCCCGCGACCTGTTCGTGGCCCAGCACCCTGGCATCGAGTGCGATGGTGAACTGCACGGCGATGCCGCGCTCGAACCCGAAATCCGCAATGTGTACCTGGAAGACAGCTCGCTGACCGGCTCGGCCAACCTGCTGGTCTGTCCCAACCTGGATGCGGCCAACATCCTCTACAACGTCCTCAAAACCACCACCAGCGGCGGCGTGACCGTGGGCCCGATCCTGATGGGTGTGGCCGGCACGGCGCACATCCTGACCCCGGCCGCCACCGTGCGCCGAGTCTTGAACATGACGGCAGTGGCTGCTTCGCAAAAACGCTGAAGGCACCATGGCGGTGCGCCCCTTGCCCATGCCGCACCATCACAGGGCATGGCTAGGGGCTGACCCTGACAAAGCCCGTCAGGGCCATGGCCGATAATCGGCATCGAACTTGCTAACTGCAAGTTACCGTTTATTGTCCAGGAGCCCTTCATGTCCAAGCGTTTCTTCCTCAAGGCCTCGGCCGCTCTCGCGGCAGTGGCCGCTATTGGCACTGCGCACGCGCAGACCACCCCAATCAAATTCCAGCTCGACTGGCGTTTTGAAGGTCCGTCCGCGCTGTTTTTGGTACCCGTGGCCAAGGGTTATTTCAAGGACGCCAAGCTCGATGTGAGCGTGGACGCGGGCAACGGCTCGGGCGGCGCTGTCACACGGGTGGCCTCGGGCACTTACGATCTGGGCTTTGCCGATCTGGCTGCACTCATGGAGTTCCACGCCAACAACCCCGACGCCCCCAACAAGCCTGTGGCCATCATGATGGTCTACAACAATACCCCGGCTTCGGTCATGGCACTCAAAAAATCAGGCATCCAAAGCCCCGCTGACCTGACTGGAAAGAAGCTCGGCGCCCCGGTGTTTGACGCTGGCCGCCGCGCCTTCCCAATCTTTGCCAAAGCCAACGGCGTGGGCAATGTGGCCTGGACCGCCATGGACCCACCGCTGCGCGAAACCATGCTGGTGCGCGGTGACGTGGACGCCATCACCGGCTTCACATTCACCTCGCTGCTCAACATTGAAGCCCGGGGCGTGAAAGCCGCTGACGTGACCGTCTTGCCCTATCCCGACTACGGCGTGAAGTTGTATGGCAACGCCATCATCGCCACGCCCAAAATCCTCAAAGAAAACCCGGCCGCCGTCAAAGCTTTCCTGGCCGCCTTCACCAAGGGCGCCAAGGATGTGATCACCGATCCGGCCAAGGCCATTGAAACTGTCAAGGCCCGCGACGGCATCATCAATACCGCGCTGGAAACCCGCCGCCTGCAGCTGGCCATTGACACCGTGATCAACAGTGCCGATGCCCGCACCGAGGGCTTCGGCCAAGTCAACGGCGGCCGCCTGTCGCTCATGGCCTCGCAAGTGTCCGACGCTTTCAACACCAAGACCCGCGTCAAAGCCGAGGACATCTGGAACGGCTCATTCCTGCCCAGCACCAAAGAACTGGACATCTTGCCCAAAGGCAAGAAATAAGCTGGACCTTGCCGGTGGTGCTCTGGCGTCACCGGTTTTCTTTGTTGTGAACTGTATACACAGCAGAACACACACCTTATCCAGATGTACACCATGTCCGATGCTTTTGTCGATTTTCAGAACGTCTGGCTCGCCTACAACGAGGCGCTGCTGGCCCAAAACCACTTTGCGGTGGAAGACATCAACCTGCAGGTCAAGCAAGGCGAATTCATCGCCATCGTCGGCCCCTCCGGTTGTGGCAAGTCCACCTTCATGAAGCTCACCACCGGGCTGAAGATGCCCAGCAAGGGGCGCATACTGGTAGACGGCCAACCCGTGACGGGCCCGCTCAAGATCAGCGGCATGGCGTTTCAGGCGCCGTCTCTGCTGCCCTGGCGGACCACGCTCGACAATGTGCTGCTGCCTCTGGAAATCGTCGAACCCTACCGCTCGAACTTCAAGCAAAAGAAAGAAGAATACGTGGCCCGCGCGCGCAAACTGCTGCAGACCGTGGGACTGGGCGGCTACGAAGACAAATTCCCCTGGCAACTCTCGGGCGGCATGCAGCAACGCGCCAGCATCTGCCGGGCCCTGATCCATGAACCCAAAATGCTGCTGCTCGATGAGCCATTTGGGGCGCTGGACGCCTTCACCCGCGAAGAACTCTGGTGCACACTGCGCGACCTCTGGACCGAGCAGCGCTTCAACGTCATTTTGGTCACGCACGACCTGCGCGAGTCGGTTTTCCTGGCCGACACCGTGTACGTGATGAGCAAAAGCCCAGGCCGGTTTGTCGTCAAACGCGAGATTGACCTGCCCCGCCCCCGCGACCTGGAGGTGACCTACACCCCCGAGTTCACCAACATCGTGCACGAGCTGCGCGGCCACATCGGGGCCATGCGCAAGAGCGGCGCCGCGATCAACCAGTGAACAAGACAACGACATGAACAAAAAAAACCTTGAACGCTGGTCTTCCTGGATCTTGCTGCTCATCACCCTGGTCATCTGGGAGGTGCTTTGCCGCGCCTTCAACGTGTCCGAATTCGTATTTCCGAGTCCTTCACGCATCTGGCAACAGTTCATGGAATTCAAGGAGGTGATTGCCGGCCATGCCTGGCGCACCTTCTGGGTCACCATGGCCGGCTTTGGCATCGCCATCGTGGTGGGCGTGTTGCTGGGCTTTGTGATCGGCAGTTCGCGCATCGCCTACGCTGCTGTCTATCCCCTCATGACCGCCTTCAATGCCCTACCCAAAGCGGCCTTTGTGCCGATTTTGGTGGTGTGGTTTGGCATCGGCATCGGCCCGGCCATCCTCACAGCTTTTCTGATCAGCTTCTTCCCGATCATGGTGAACATTGCCACCGGTCTGGCCACGCTGGAACCCGAGCTGGAAGACGTGCTGCGCGTGCTGGGCGCCAAGCGCTGGGACGTGTTGGTCAAGGTTGGCCTGCCGCGCTCCATGCCTTATTTCTACGGCTCGCTCAAGGTCGCCATCACACTGGCCTTTGTGGGCACCACCGTGTCAGAGATGACCGCCGCCAACGAAGGCATAGGCTACTTGCTGATCTCGGCCGGCTCGGCCATGCAAATGGGCCTGGCCTTTGCGGGCCTGCTGGTGGTGGGTGCCATGGCCATGGCCATGTACGAACTCTTCAGCTACGTCGAGAAACACACCACTGCCTGGGCGCATCGCGGCTCACACGGCGAATAAGGCACCTGCCAGCCGCTACAATGGTGGCTTCGGAAGAGTGGCAGAGTGGTCGATTGCAACGGTCTTGAAAACCGTCGACCCGCAAGGGTCCGTGAGTTCGAATCTCACCTCTTCCGCCAAACCGCCAGCAAAGACGCCCCTCTCGGGGCGTTTTTCATTTGCCCCCCATCATCCTGCCCACCGATTAAATTTCGAATTGTTGAGGCTCGCCATAACCGTACGTTCGCTCAGTGGCTGTGTGTGGCTTCAATTTCGCAAATCAAATGCTATTTTTGACGTGCCCAAACACGGCAAGCAAACTTAGCAAGTTGTTCGATTTTCTTACAATTGTGTCTATGAGTGCCGTCCTCCATACCCTCTGGTCAATGCCTATTTCTGCTTCTTGCAATTGGCAGGGGCTGTGGACGACTTGCCAGAGGCCTGTCTGATGGACGTCAACGAACCAGCCTTGCTGGAAGCTGTGGTGTTGCGATGGCACGAGGCCGCCCCATGACCGTGCACAAGGCCATCAGCATGACCACGCAAGGCTCGCCCGCCACGCTGCACAAAAATGGACGCCAACTGCGCCACAAAGCCTTACTGACCAGCACCAGCGAATCAGGCGACTGTCACACCAAATACTTGGCGCTCACCGAGAAAGCCCAGGCACATTTTCACCAAATGGGACGTTTGTTTTTGCCCATTCGCCGAAAGGCAGATGCAGCATGAAGCGTTGGCCATCCGTTCCGATGCAATGGTCGCTGATGACGTTTGTCAGCACCGTTTTGTTTGTTGCCTTTTACTACCTGAACGGCTGGCTCTTTGCGCAACTCGAGCACGCTGAACGCATCAACTGGGTGTTTTTGCCTGCCGGATTCCGTGTCCTGCTGGTGCTGACCATGAACGTGCCTGCCGCCTTGGGCATTGCGCTGGCCACCTTGTGGATCAACCGCGACATTTTGGGCGAACAGTGGTGGCCCATGGCATGCATCGGTTTGGCATCGGGTTTTGGGCCCTGGATGGTCAAACTCTGGATGCAGTGGCGCGGTCTGCTGCACCGCGACCTGCTCCATTTAAACAGCGCCAGCCTGCTGCAATATGTGCTGGTGTATGCCGCTGTCAACGCGGTGATTCACCAAGCATTGTTCTGGGGCTTTGCGCTTCACAACAGCCAACCCTGGCTGGATGTCTGGCCCATGTTTTTCGGGGACCTGGCGGGTGCCCTGATCGTGCTCTACACCTTCAAATTGGGCACAGCGTGGGTCAAAAAACGACTCGATCCTAAAGGCTGATCAGCCACGCTGCACGTCGGGCAAAAACAGCGCCTGCAAATCACTCAAGAAATCAAAGCCCCTTGGGGTGGGCCAGACACGGGTCCAGTCACGCGCAATCAGGCCCTGCGCCTCGGCCTGTTGCAGGCCTTTTTGAATGCTGGTCATGGCCAGGCCTGTGCGCTCCATAAAGTCGCTCAGGGCAAAACCCTCCTTGAGACGCAGGGCATTGAGCATGAACTCGAAGGGCAGGTCGGCGCGCGAGACCTCGTCGCTTTGCGTGACGGGCTCGCCCTGCAGGGATTGCTTTATGTAGAGCTGCGGCTCGCGAAAACGCACCTGCCGCACGATGCGGTGGGCAAAACTGAGTTTGCTGTGCGCACCCGCACCAATGCCCAGATAGTCACCAAACTGCCAGTAGTTGAGGTTGTGCGCGCAAGCATGTCCAGGCTTGGCATAAGCCGACACCTCGTATCGCCCCAGCCCAAGGGCGGCAGTGCACTCGGTGATGCGGTCCATCATGGCGAAGGCATCGTCGTCCTCGGGCAAGGCCGGCGGGTGCTTGGCAAACAGCGTGTTGGGCTCGATGGTGAGGTGGTAGATCGACAGGTGCGGCGGTGCAAACGACAGCGCCAACTCCACGTCTTCGGTGAGCTGGTCCAGGGTTTGACCGGGCAAGGCGTACATCAGGTCGAGGTTGAAGGTGTCGAACACCTGTGCTGCTTCGGTTACGGCGGCCAGCGCTTGTGCGCGGTCGTGCACACGGCCCAAGGCCTGAAGGTGGGCGTCGTTGAAACTCTGCACCCCAATGGACAAGCGCGTGACGCCCGCCTGCCGGAAAGCCTTGAAGCGGTCTTTCTCAAAGGTGCCGGGATTGGCTTCGAGCGTGATCTCGCAATCGGCTGCCAGGCGCAGGCGTGCACGCAGACCACTCACCAGTCGGTCGATGGCCTCAGGCGAAAACAAACTGGGCGTGCCGCCGCCCAAGAAAATGGTGTGAACACTGCGGCCCCAGATCAGCGGCAGACTGACTTCGAGGTCTGCAAAGAGCGCGTCAATGTATGCATCCTGCACACTGCGCGCATCGTCACCACGCCATTCGTGCGAGTTGAAGTCGCAATAAGGGCACTTCTTGATGCACCAGGGCAGGTGCACATAGAGCGACAGCGGTGGCAGGCCCTGCAGTTGGAGCAGGCCCGGGCGCATCAGGTAGCCGGGATCGAGCGCTGGGTTCACGCCGGTCAAGCCCCCAGCCAACGCTCGCGCATCAGGACCAGCATTTGTTGCACGGCTCGGCCACGGTGGCTGTTGGCGTTTTTCACTTCGATGGGCAGCTCGGCAAAAGTTTTACCAAACTCTGGGATGAACATCACCGGATCAAAACCAAAACCATTGCTGCCTCGCCGCTGCGTGGCAATCTCGCCCGTCACGCGACCTACGGCAATCAGGGGCTCCGGGTCATCTGCCGAGCGCAATGCCACCAAGGTGCTGACCATGGCCGCACGGCGGTTCGTGACACCCTGCATTTGCTCCAGCAGCGCGGTCACATTGTTGTCGTCGCTTTTCTCGTACCCAAAGCGCGTGGCGTAATAGGCCGTGTCCACGCCGGGCTGGCCGCCGAAGGCGTCCACGCAAAGACCGGCGTCATCGGCCAGCGCGGGCAAGCCTGACAACTGGGCAGCGTGGCGTGCCTTGGTCAGCGCGTTCTCGACAAAGGTGCGGTAAGGCTCTTCGGCCTCGGAGATGTTCAGGTCAGCCTGGCGCACCAGTTCCATGCCCAGCGGCGCCAGCATGGCCTGCAACTCGGCCAGCTTGCCCTTGTTGTTGGACGCCAGGACGATCTTCATGCAGCCAGTGCCTGGGTTTGCATTTGTACCAGCTCGCCAATGCCTTTTTCGGCCAGCGCCAGCATGCGGTCCATCTCTTTTCGCGTGAAAGCCACGCCTTCGGCCGTACCTTGCACTTCCACAAAATGGCCCGCACCGGTCATCACCACATTCATGTCGGTGTCGCAGGCCGAGTCTTCGGGGTAGTCCAGGTCCAGCAAGGCGGTGCCGTCCTTCAAGCCCACCGAAATGGCAGCCACATGGTCCAGGATGGGGGATTCGGTCAATTTGCCGTTCGCGATCAACCAGTTGACCGCGTCCTGCGCGGCCACGAAAGCACCCGTGATGCTGGCTGTGCGGGTGCCACCGTCGGCTTGCAACACATCGCAATCGAGGTGGATGGTGCGTTCACCCAGTTTTTTCAGGTCAAACACGGCGCGCATGGAACGGCCAATCAGCCGCTGGATTTCTTGCGTGCGACCGCTTTGCTTGCCGCGTGCGGCTTCGCGATCACCCCGGGTGTGGGTGGCGCGCGGCAGCATGCCGTATTCGGCCGTCACCCAGCCTTCGCCACTGCCTTTTTTGTGACCGGGCACTTTTTCTTCGACCGACGCGGTGCACAGCACGCGGGTGTTGCCAAATTCGATCAACACCGAACCTTCGGCGTGGATGGTATAGCCACGGGTGATGCGGACGTTGCGCAATGCATCGGCGGCGCGGCCAGTGCGCTGGTAGAGGGTGTTGCTCATGGTTGATTCGACAAAAAAGCCCCATCGCCCTGCCAGCAAGCAGCCAACACAAAAGCGACCAGGGAGTTTGAGATAATTGGGCGTTTCAGGCCTTCGCGCGCTGATCACGCAACCGTGGCAGTGCAGTGGCTCAGGCCCCAAGGGAACAGTCCATGCCAGTTTACAGTATGACCGGGTACGCCAGCGTGCAGCACAGCCTGCTGCCTGCAGACCCTGAGAGCAACCAGCCCACGGCTCGGCTTGGCTTGGAGATCCGCTCGGTCAACAGCCGTTTTCTCGACCTGTCCTTTCGCCTGCCCGAAGATCTGCGCCAGCTCGAACCGGGCTTGCGTGAGCTCATTACCAAAAGCATCCGACGCGGCAAAGTCGAAGTGCGCGCCAGCCTGGACACTGGCGAAACCAGCGGCGCTAACGCCCCCTCTCCTCAAACTCTGCAACGCATTGCTGCCTTGCAAGACAAGGTGCAAGACTGGCTGCCCGGCGCTCGCGGCTTGAGCGTGGCCGATGTATTGCGCCTGACCGCAGGGAGCGCCAGCGCGCCGGCCATTGAAGATGCCACCTGGCTGCAGCTGGGTCAGCAAGCCATTGATGCCCTGCGCACCGCTCGTGAACGCGAAGGCCTGCGCTTGACAACCATGATGCAAGGCCACATCAGCCAACTGCAGCAACTGGCTGCCCAGGCTGAGCCACTGGTACCGCAGCTGGTTGAACAGCAACGCCAACGCTTTCTGGAGCGCTGGAAAGACGCCATGGCCCTGGCCGAAGGCCAAGCTCTGCCAGAAGCTGCGCAGGACCGCGCCCTCTCCGAGGCTACAGCTTTCGCCATCCGCATCGATGTGGCCGAAGAAATCACACGTTTGCGCTCGCATCTGCAAGAGCTTGGTCATTTACTGGGCAAAGGCGGCGACATCGGCAAGCGCCTCGACTTTTTGATCCAGGAACTGCACCGCGAAGCCAACACCCTCGGTTCCAAATCCGCCGTACTGGAAATGACGCGGATTTCGGTGGACATGAAGGTGCTGATCGAGCAAATGCGCGAGCAGGTGCAAAACATTGAATAAAACCGGCCACGGAACGCACATGGAATATCCCGGAAACCTCTTCGTCGTGGCAGCCCCCAGCGGGGCTGGCAAATCCAGCCTGGTCAAGGCACTGATGGAACTGGACAGCCGTGTCCAGCCTTCGGTGTCACACACCACACGCGCCCCTCGCGGCCAGGAGAAGCATGGCCGTGAATACTTTTTCGTGTCGTCGCAAGAATTTGACAGCATGGTGCTGGCCGACGCCTTTGTGGAATGGGCCAATGTGCACGGCAACCGCTACGGCACGTCCAAAAAGATGATCGAGGACCGCATGAATCAGGGCGCTGATGTGGTGCTTGAAATCGACTACCAGGGCGCTATCCAGATCAAACGGATGTACGCCAATGCTGTGCTGATTTTCATCCTGCCCCCCAGCTGGGAAGAGTTGCGCTCACGCCTGGAGCGCCGTGGCGAAGATGCGCCCGACATCATCGAACTGCGCCTGAAAAATGCCGCCGACGAACTGGCCCAGGCCCGGGAATTCGACTTCGTTATAATCAACGAGGTATTCGAACGGGCTTTGTTCGACCTCAAAGCCGTTGTTCACGCCCAGCGCTTGCGCTACGTGGCACAACGCCGCGCACGGGCAGACACCTTCCAGGCCCTGCACATTGCCTGACCCCACCCAAAGGAACACACACCATGGCCCGCATCACCGTTGAAGATTGCCTGCAGCAGATCCCCAATCGCTTTCAGCTCGTCCTGGCTGCGACCTATCGCGCCCGTATGCTCAGCCAGGGCCACACCCCCAAGATCGAGAGCAAAAACAAACCCGGCGTGACTGCCCTGCGCGAAATCGCCGCAGGCAAAGTGGGCGTGGAAATGCTCAAGCGCGTGCAATAAAATCTGCCCCTGCCGCGACACACAGCCCCTTCATTGGGGCTTTTTTGTGCCTGCTCAACCCTGTCCACCCCTTGTGTAGCCGTTAACATTGTTGTTATGAGCGCCATCGTGCCCCCCTCCAGTCTGCCACCGGCCCGTACCCAACCGGCCGGCCCTGCTGCTGCCAATGCTGCAGCGGCCAGCTTTGCGGCGCTGGTGGACAGACTGGACTATCTGAGTACGCAAGACGTGGATCTGGTACGCCGCGCCTACCGATTTGCAGACGAGGCCCACCTAGGGCAGACCCGTAAAAACGGCGAACCCTATATCACCCACCCGATTGCCGTGGCCGCGTTGTGTACAGAATGGAAGCTGGACGCTCAAGCGCTGGCTGCCGCTTTGATGCACGACAGCATGGAGGATTGCGGCGTCACCAAAATCGAATTGATCGAGAAATTTGGCGTACCGGTGGCTGAGCTGGTGGACGGGTTGACCAAACTCGACAAGCTCGAATTCAACACTCGCGAGGAAAACCAGGCCGAGTCCTTTCGCAAGATGCTGCTCGCCATGGCGCGCGATGTGCGTGTCATCCTCATCAAACTGGCCGATCGCACCCACAACATGCGCACCATGGGCGACATGCCGCGCAACAAATGGGGGCGCATTTCGTCCGAAACGCTCGAAATCTACGCCCCAATAGCTTATCGGCTGGGTTTGAACCAGATCTATCGCGAACTGCAGGATTTGTCGTTCCGACACCTACGCCCCTGGCGTTATGCGGTACTGACCAAGGCCGTCTCTCGCGCACGCAACCGACGCCGCGATCTGATTCAGAAAGTACAAGCCGAGGTGGAGGCCGTATTTGCCAAAGCCGATATGGCCGTGCGCATCAATGGCCGCGAAAAAACCCTCTATTCCATCTACAAAAAGATGGACAACAAGCACCTGAGCTTTGCCCAGGTCACCGACATATACGGTTTTCGGATCATCGTTCCCTCGGTCATTGACTGCTACACCGCCATGGGCCTGTTGCACCAGCTCTACAAACCCGTTCCAGGCAAGTTCAAAGACCACATTGCCATTGCCAAGGTCAATGGCTACCAGTCACTGCACACCACATTGGTTGGTCCAGCTGGCATCAATGTGGAATTCCAGTTTCGCACCGAAGCCATGCACCTGGTCGCTGAATCAGGCGTTGCCGCACACTGGCTCTACAAAGCCAATCCCAACGCCAAAGACCAGGCCGAGCGTCTGGGCACCCAATGGCTGCAGTCGCTGCTCGACATTCAGAATGAAACCCGGGATGCTGCCGAGTTCTGGGATCATGTCAAGGTCGATTTATTTCCGGACGCGGTGTATGTCTTCACCCCCAAGAGCCAGATCATGGCGCTGCCGCGCGGTGCCACGGTGGTGGACTTTGCCTACGCCATCCACAGCCGCGTGGGCGACCATGCGGTAGCAGCCCGCGTCAATGGCAACCAAGTGCCCCTGCGCACCGAAATCAATAACGGCGATGTGATAGAGGTCATCACCGCACCGGTCTCGACACCCAACCCAGCTTGGCTGGGTTTTGTGCGCACCGGACGCGCCCGATCCAAAATCCGTCACTACCTCAAGACCATGGCACAGGCCGAATCCACCCAACTTGGTGAAAAACTGCTCGGCCAGGCCTTGCGTGCCGAGGGTATCGACAGCATTCCTGCAGACGAGGCCACCCTGCAACCTCTGTGGGACAAGCTACTGCGCTTCACAGGCAACAAAAACCGCAATGACTTGCTGATCGATATTGGACTGGGCAAACGCATCGCCAGCATCGTGGCCAAACGCATCGTATTGCTACTGGGCGAACAAGGCCACAAGCCCGATGCACTGTTGATGACCCGCGAGCGCTTTACTGCGCATGAAACGGTGTCGCAAGGTGCCATCACGCTTGACGGCAGCGAGAACGCATCTGTGGTTTACAGCCGCTGCTGTCGCCCTGTCCCCGGCGACGAGATTGTGGGCTATCTGGGCCGTGGCGAAGGCTTGGCCGTTCACCGCCATGAATGCAGTACAGCTGCTCGCCTGCGTCAAAAAGACAGTGAACGCTTCATCAACGTCGAATGGTCTGACGACCCAACACGTCCGTTTGAGACCAGCATTGAAGTCACCGTAGTCAATGGCAAAGGGGTTCTGGCCCGTATTGCCGGTGCCATGGCCACCGCCGAAGCTGACATTGTGCATGTGGACATGGGCAACGAGACCGCCCAGGATGCTGCCGCACTGCGTTTTGTGCTGTCGGTGCGCGATCTTCAGCATCTCGATACCGTCTTGCGCCAACTGCGGCGCACCCCAGCCGTCATCAAAGCCGAGCGGTTGCTGCCGCGCTCCTGAGCCTACTGCGGCGCTGGATATTGAACGTCCAGCACCTCAATGTCAATCACGCCCGCGGGTGTCACCAGCTTGAGCCCATCACCCACACGCGACTTGAGCAGCGTGCGCGCGATGGGTGACACCCAGCTCACCTGGCCCTGCAAAGCATCTGCTTCATCAATACCCATGATGGTGACCGTGCGCTCTGTGCCATCGGCTTCGGCATACGTGACTGTGGCACCAAAAAACACCTGGTCGTTGCCATGGTGCAGCACAGGGTCGGTGACTTCGGCAATTTCCAGGCGTTTGGTCAGAAAGCGGATGCGGCGATCAATCTCCCGCAGGCGCTTCTTGCCATAAAGGTAGTCACCGTTTTCCGATCGGTCTCCGTTGCTTGCAGCCCAATGCACCACCTCCACCACTTTCGGGCGCTCGTTGTCGATCAGGTCCAGCAATTCGTTGCGCAAACTTGCATAGCCTGCAGGCGTGATGTAGTTGCGTGTGCCCGCAGGCAACGCGGGTAAGCCGATATCGTCGTCATCGGCCGAATCGGTTTCGCGGGTGAAGGCTTTGCTCATGCGTCCCCAAAGAAAAACGGGTTACAGACTTCTGATCTGTAACCCGTTGATTTTTATGGTCGGCGTGGCGGGATTCGAACTCGCGACCCCTTGCACCCCATGCAAGTGCGCTACCAGGCTGCGCTACACGCCGAAGCATTCGATTATAGCGTTGGATTGACTCAAATCGTGAGCAGCGAGCGAATTTCTTGCAACTCGTGGCGCAACACCGCTAAGGGCTGGCCTGCTGCGCTCAAATCGATGTGCAGGCCTTCTGTCGCCAGCCCAGATAACGGGGCTTCAGGCAGATCAATGCCACCCGCTTCAATCACTTCGCTGCTCAGTGGTGCACGATCCGCCTGCACCAACTCCTGCAAGCGATTGCGCGCACCGCTGATGGTGAAGCCCTGCTCGTACAAGAGATCGCGGATGCGCCGAATCATCAACACCTCATGGTGTTGGTAGTAACGGCGGTTGCCTCTGCGTTTGACAGGCCGCAGTTGCGTGAACTCTTGCTCCCAATAACGCAGCACATGCGTTTTGACACCGCACAGCTCGGCCACTTCACCGATGGTGAAATAACGCTTGGCCGGGATCGGAGGCAACGCTTCGTTCATGGTTATCTTTTGAGCGGAAAGTTTTGGAGCTTACTGCAACCGTTCCCGTACGTCATTGGGATTTTTAAGCAATCTCACAAAGAAAAAAGCCGCTGCGTGAGCAGCGGCTTTAACCTTTGGCGGAGTGGACGGGACTCGAACCCGCGACCCCCGGCGTGACAGGCCGGTATTCTAACCAACTGAACTACCACTCCTGGTAGATAGCTTTGCTTCAACTTGTGTTGAAGCCAAGTGCTACAAACTTGGCGACCCTACGGGGATTCGAACCCCGGTACTCACCGTGAAAGGGTGATGTCCTAGGCCTCTAGACGATAGGGTCAAAACCTGGACTTCTCGAACCATTTGGTGGAGGTAAACGGGATCGAACCGATGACCTCTTGCATGCCATGCAAGCGCTCTCCCAGCTGAGCTATACCCCCATTTGGTTTAACGCTTGGCTTTCGCTTTTGCGTTACACCTTGTTGGTGTCGAGACTCGAATTATAGACAGGTTTTTCACCGTTTTGCAATGCGCTCCAAAACTTTTTCGCGACCACACAGGAAAAGCACCTGATCGACCGACGGCGTCTGCGGCGTACCCATGACCAGCACGCGCACCGGCATGGCCAGTTGTGGCATCTTCAGGCCCGCTTCGGTCAGCACCTGCTTGAACACAGCGTTGATGGCTGGGGCGCTCCACTCCACATCCTTGAGTTTGGCGGTCAGCAATTCCAGTGCGGCTTGCACGGCAGGCGTGACGTGTTGTGCCAGATCTTCGACCTTGGGCTGCACGTCCTCATAGAAAGCGCGCACCCAGCCAGCCAAGGCCTCCAGGGTGTCGCAGCGGTCCTTGAACAGGCCGCAAATGCCCACCAGGCGCTCGTCCGTGACCAAACCCTTAAGGTGCGGTTGCACGCGCTGTGCCAGTTCGGCATCGGGCATGGCCTTGAGGTGCTGGGCATTGACCCACAGCAGTTTGGCCGCATCCCACTGAGCCGGGCTCTTGGAGAGGTGGGTGCCATCGAACCACTGCACCATCTGGTCCAGGCTGAAGATCTCGTCGTCACCATGGCTCCAGCCCAGACGCGCCAGGTAGTTGTTCATGGCTTCGGGCAGATAGCCCGCTTCGTCGTAGTTGGAAACGGCCACCGCACCACGGCGCTTGGACAGCTTCTGACCGTCATCGCCCAGGATCACCGGCAAATGGCCAAACTGCGGGAGCGGTGCACCGAGAGCGCGGTAGATGTTGATTTGCCAGGGCGTGTTGTTGATGTGCTCGTCACCGCGGAACACATGGCTGATCGCCATATCCCAGTCGTCCACCACCACCGCAAAGTTGTAGGTGGGCACGCCATCGGCGCGTTGGATGATCAGGTCGTCAATCTCGGTGTTGCTGATGCTGATCGGGCCTTTGACCAGATCGTCCCAACTGACCACACCATCGACCGGGTTGGCAAAACGGATCACGGGCTTCACACCCTCGGGAACGGCAGGCAGCGCTTTGCCCGGCGCGGGACGCCAGGTGCGGTCGTACAGGCGTTTTTCGCCGCGCGCCTCCTGGGCGGCTTTCATGGCTTCGAGGTCTTCAGGCGTGCAGTAGCAACGGTAAGCGGTACCGGCAGCCAGCATCTGGTCGATCACGGCCTGGTAGCGGTCCAGGCGCTGCATCTGGTAGACCGGGCCCTCGTCATAACCCAGACCCAGCCAGTGCATGGAGTGCAGGATCTGGTCCACGGAATCCTGTGTGGAACGCGCCACGTCGGTGTCTTCGATGCGCAGCACAAACTCGCCACCGTGGTGGCGGGCATAGGCCCACGAATACAGGGCGGTGCGGGCGGTGCCCAGGTGCAGGAAACCCGTCGGAGACGGGGCGATGCGGGTACGGATCTTGGTCATTCTTCTTTACAGGGTGTCGAGACCGCGCAGCAAGTCGGCCTTGAGGTCGTCCAGATGCTCCAGACCCACAGCCACGCGGATCAGGTTCTGCTGAATGCCAGCGGCCAGGCGCTGATCTTCGGTCAGGCGGCCGTGCGAAGTGCTGGCGGGTTGGGTGATGATGGTTTTCACATCCCCCAGGTTGGCCGTCACCGACAGGAGTTGTGTGCTGTCGATCACATGGAAGGCATTTTTCCGACCCGCCTCGGGTGTGTCGCCGACCACGTCAAAAGCCACCACCGCGCCCCCCAGGCCAGACTGCTGGCGCATGGCCAATTCATGCTGCGGGTGGCTGGGCAAGCCGGGGTAGTACACGCGCGCCACCTTGGGGTGCGTTTCCAGCCAGGCGGCCAGTGCCAGCGCCCGGGCCGACTGGGCCTCCATGCGGATGCCCAGCGTCTCCATGCCCTTGAGCACCACCCAGGCGTTGAACGGCGACAGGCTCATGCCAGCGCTGCGCATCACCGGGATGAAGACCTCCTTGACCAGCTTCTGGCTGGCGCACAGGGCACCCGCGATCACGCGGCCCTGGCCATCGAGGTATTTGGTGCCAGAGTGAACCACGATGTCGGCGCCCAGGCTGATCGGGCGCTGCAGCGCGGGGGTGCAAAAGCAATTGTCCACCGCCAGCAGTGCACCCGCGTTGTGCGCGATGTCGGCCAGGGCGCGGATGTCGCACACCTCGGTCAGCGGGTTGGTCGGTGTTTCGGCAAACAGCAGCCTGGTGTTGGGCTGCACAGCCGCCTGCCAGGCGGCCACATCGGTTTGCGGCACAAACGTGCTTTGCACGCCGAACTTGGCAAATTCGGAACCGATCAGCTTGAGCGTGGAGCCGAACACCGACTGCGAGCACACCACATGGTCACCGGCTTTGAGCAGGCCCATGCACAGCAGCAACACCGCCGACATGCCGCTCGATGTGGAAATGCAGGCCTCTGCGCCTTCAAGCGCCGCCAGACGCTGTTCCATGCTCGCGTTGGTGGGGTTGGTGAAGCGCGAGTAGATGTAGCCATCTTCCAGACCGGAGAAGCGGCGCGCGGCCGTCTCGCTGTCGGGCTGGGTGAAGCTGGACGTGAGAAACAGGGCCTCCGAGTTTTCACCATACTGGCTCTTGTCGACTGCGGCGCGCACGGCCAGCGTATCAATGTGCAGACCTTCGGGTAATTTTTTTGCCGTCATCACGGACTCCTGTACCTTATTGCAATGCCTTATTCCGATGCATTGGGCAGAGCCAGGCGCGAATTATCGGCATCGCCCTCCTCCACCTTGAGGCGGTTTTCATTGATGCGCACGATGTCATCGGCCGACACATCGCCCGTCACATACACCCCGTCAAAACAGGAAGCGTCAAAACCGTGCAATGCCTTCGCGGCGGAGCCAACGCAGGCGCTGGCCACAGCCGATTTCATCGCTTCCACATCCTGGTAAATCAGCGCATCGCAACCGATGATCTGGCGAATCTCTTCGATGCTGCGGTTGTGCGCCACCAACTCTTCCTTGGTCGGCATATCGATGCCGTACACATTGGGAAAACGCACCGGCGGCGCGGCACTGGCCATGTACACCTTGTTGGCGCCCGCATCGCGCGCCATCTGCACGATCTCTTTGCTGGTGGTGCCGCGCACAATCGAATCGTCCACCAGCAGCACATTGCGGCCCTTGAACTCGCTGGTGATCACGTTGAGCTTCTGGCGCACCGACTTTTTGCGAACACCCTGCCCCGGCATGATGAAAGTGCGGCCCACATAGCGGTTCTTCACAAAACCTTCGCGGTACGGGATGCCCAGCAAATGCGCCAGTTGCGTGGCACTGGGACGGCTGGATTCGGGGATCGGAATGATCACGTCAATCTCGTTGGGCGGGACGGTCGAGATCACACGCTTGGCCAGCGTCTCGCCCAGGTTCAGACGGGCCTGGTAGACCGAAATACCGTCCATCGTGGAGTCCGGACGCGCCAGATAGACAAATTCAAAAATGCAGGGCTCAAGCCGAGCGCCTTCGGCGCAGACCTGGCTGTGCACCTGGCCTTGCAAGTCGATGAAAATCGCCTCGCCAGGTGCCACATCGCGCTCGAACTGGTGCAGCGTGCCTTCCAGAGCCACCGACTCGCTGGCCAGCATGACGGTGCCGTCCTTGCTGCGGCCCAAGCACAGCGGGCGAATGCCATGCGGGTCACGGAAAGCCAGCAGACCATGGCCGGCGATCAATGCGATCACGGCGTAGGAGCCCTGGATGCGTTTGTACACACCGCGCACAGCAGCAAACACGTCTGCCGGGGTCAGTGGCAGGCCACGCGTGGTTTTTTCCAATTCGTGTGCCACCACATTGAGCAACACCTCGGAGTCGCTTTCGGTGTTGATGTGACGGTGGTCAATCGAAAACAGTTCTGCTTTGAGCGCCTGCGCATTGGTCAGGTTGCCGTTGTGCACCAGCACAATGCCAAAAGGCGCGTTCACATAAAAGGGCTGCGCCTCTTCTTCGCTGAAGGCGTTGCCCGCTGTGGGGTAGCGCACCTGGCCCAAGCCACAGTTACCAGGCAGCGCGCGCATATTGCGGGTGCGAAACACGTCACGCACCATGCCCTTGGCCTTGTGCATGAAGAACTTACGGTCTTGCTGGGTGACGATGCCAGCCGCGTCCTGGCCCCGGTGCTGCAGCAGCAGCAAGGCGTCATAAATCAGCTGATTGACTGGCGTGGCACTGACCACCCCGACGATTCCACACATGCTTCAACCCAATCGATAAAGTTTTATAAATAATGCATACGGCCCGGTAGCCTTCACTTCACGGCAGCCAGGCGTGCATGGCCTGTGGCAGCACGGGTTTAAGACCGGCCAACAGCGTGCCAAGCACCGGTGTCACACGCGAATCCTGCCACCAGTCCTGCGAGCGCATGCCCAAGAGGTGCACCACCACGGCCAACACCAACAAAACCACCACGCCACGCACCAGACCAAAAATACCGCCCAGGCTGCGGTCCACCGGCTTGAGGCCTGCCGTGGACACCACCTTGCCCAGCAGCCACGACACCAGCGCGGCAGCAAACATGCTGGCCACAAACACCAGCACAAACGACAGGGCATAACGCACCTGGGGGGCTGCCTCGCGCCACAGAGGCAACGATTGCTCAACGTCCTGGGCCAGCCACTGCGCCACAAAAAACGCCGCTACCCATCCCGCCAGAGACATCAATTCCTGCACCAGACCTCGCCAGGCGCCGACGACCATGGACAGCAGCAAAATGCCACTCAGAACACCATCGGTCAGCGTCAACCCCATATCAGAGCGTGATCAGATGGGCGGGCAAGTCCAGCTTGCGGATGCGGGCAGCAGCCTTGTCCGCTTCGGCTCGGCTGTCAAATGGTCCCACGCGCACTCGCGTGGTCTTCTTGCCGTCTTTTTCGACGGTCTGGGTATAGGTTTTCAGACCCGCGCCCTCCAGCTTGCGGCGCACTTCGCGCAATTTGTCGGCATCGGCAAAAGCCCCCACCTGGACGATCACTTTCGCCACCTCGGCAGCGGCCTTGCCTTCAAGCAAGGCCTTGGCTTTTTGGCTGTCGGTGGTCGTCTTGGCCTCTGTTTTGGCCTCTGTTTTGGGCTCTGTTTTGGGCTCGGGTTTCGGCTCGGGTTTCGACTCGGCTTTGGGTTCGGACTTGATGACAGGTGCAGAAGTATCCAGCACTTCGGCACGGGATGCCCCGCCCTTGGCAGGGGCACCAGGTGCCACCACTTCTTCTTTGCCAGGCTCCAGGCTGGCGTGTGCAGACACCGCAGCCTCGGTGGCCGCAGGCAACAGCGGCTTGGCAGGCGCCTGAGCTGGCGGTACGGCAGTGCCAGTACTCAAAGGCGCTGCACTGTTGCGGTCGGGGATCACGATAGGGGTATCCACCGCCACTGGGCGAGGCTGAGAGTCAAACAACAACGGGAAAGCCACCACAGCTGTCAGCACCAGCACCACCGAACCAAAGAGGCGATGACGCGCCCTGCGGCGCAAAACCTCCATGCTTTCGCCAGAGGTGGCGCTCAGGCCTTCGGGGGCGGCCTCGGAGGCATTGCCCGGAAAACGGAACTTGAAAAAGGCCATGACGCGGGTGCTCAGGGGGTCAGGTGTTTGGCTTGCAGACGGGGAACGCCGTCCTTCAAGACACCACCCACTGTGTAGAAGGAACCAAAGACGATGATTCTATCAGCCGGGTCTGCGGCATCGACGGCCGCCTGCAGGGCTGCCAGAGGGTCGGCATGCACGGTGCTGGCCACGTCTTTGCGGGTGTTCTGCGCCCGCCAGGCTTGCTGCAACTCGGCTGCCGAAGCCGCCCGAGGCAGGGGCAAGTCGGTGAAGTACCAGCGGTCCACCATTGGCCCCATGCGGGCCAGCATGGGCTGGAGGTCCTTGTCGGCCATGGCGCCGAACACTGCGTGGGTGGTCGGCGAAAAGCCCATCGCGTCCAGGTTCTCGGCCAGCGCAGCCACCGAATGGGGGTTGTGCGCCACATCCAGCACCAATGTGGGCTGGCCCGGCACAATCTGAAAGCGCCCCGGCAACTCCACCATGGCCAGGCCATTGCGCACCGCCTGCGCGGTGACCGGGATGCGCGTGCGCAGCGATTCGAGCACGGCCAGCACGCCCGAGGCATTGACCAGCTGGTTGGCCCCGCGCAGCGCCGGGTAGGCCATGCCCGCATAACGCCGCCCACGCCCGGCCCAGGACCACTGCTGTTTGTCGCCCGAAAAGTTGAAGTCACGTCCGAAACGCCACAGATCGGCCCCCAGCACCTCGGCATGGTCCAGCACGCTTTGCGGCGGCACCGGGTCGCTCACCACCACTGGGCGGCCAGCGCGCATGATGCCGGCCTTTTCACGCCCGATGGTTTCCCGGTCCGCGCCCAAAATCGCCATGTGGTCCAGGTCAATGCTGGTGATGACGGCGCAATCGGCGTCCACGATATTGACCGCGTCCAGCCGTCCACCCAGACCCACTTCCAGAATGACAGCATCCAGCCTGGCGCGGCTCATCCGCCACAAAATGGCCAAGGTACTGAATTCAAAATAGGTCAGACTGACCTCGCCACGCGCAGCATCCACCGCGGCAAAGGCCTCGGCCAGTTCGGACGCCGAAGCCGACTGCCCCGACAGGCGGCAACGCTCCTCGAAATCGACCAAGTGAGGCGAGGTGTATACCCCGGTGCGGTAGCCGGACTCCAGCAAGATGGCTTCGAGCATGGCGCAGGTCGAGCCCTTGCCGTTGGTTCCCGCCACCGTGATCACCGGGCAGTCAAAACGCAAGGCCAGTCGCTGCGCAACCTCCCGCACCCGATCCAGCCCCATGTCGATGGTCACCGGGTGCAGGCGCTCACAAAAATCGAGCCAGTCTTGTAAAGTCTTCATGGTGGGTGATTGTCTCAAACGCCCTTTTCCTTTCCCTCGGCCCATGAAAAAAACCATCGTTTACGGCATTCCCAACTGCGACAGCGTCAAAAAAGCCCGTGTCTGGCTGACCGAGCAGGGGCTGGAATACGAATTTCACGACTTCAAGAAACAAGGTGTACCCGAAGCGCCCCTGGCCCGTTGGCTCCAGGCCTGCGGCTGGGAAGTGGTGCTCAACCGCAAAGGCACCACCTGGCGCAAGCTCGACACCGCCACTCAGGCCGCTGTGCAGGACGCGGCCAGCGCCCAAGCATTGATGCAAGTGCAGCCCAGCGTCATCAAACGCCCGGTCATCGCTTGGCCCTCGGGCGCTGTCACCGTGGGTTACCAGCCCGAGCACTGGCCCGGCTGAGTTGCAACTGCTTACCCAGCTTTACACAGCTGGGGCTGTACCGATGGTGCACACTGGCTAAACTGCCGGCTCCATCTCTCCAGGCGGACATTGCCCATGAAAAAACTCACCTTGTCGTGCTTACTGCTGGCCCTGTGCGGTCTGGCCCAGGCCCAGGAAATCGGTCAGGTACTCTCGCGGACAGCGGTCTACCAGCAAGTGGCCGTGCCGCGCCAGACTTGCCAAACCACCAACACCCTGCCTGCGGCCAACAGCGGCGGTGGGGCCGTTTTGGGCGCCGTAGTTGGCGGCTTGATTGGCAACGCCATGGGGGGCGGCGACTCGCGAGGCATCGCCACCATGGCTGGCGTGATCGGAGGCTCCATCGTGGGCGATCGCGCCGAAACCGAGCGCAACGCCCCCCAAACACTCACCACCTGCACCACGCAAACTGCCATGGAAAATCGCCTGGTGGGTTACAACGTGGTCTACGAATACGCGGGCAAAACCTACAACGTGCAACTGCCTCAAGACCCCGGTTCGACGATTGCGTTGCAAATCACCCCTGTGGGCATGCCCAGCACCGTGGCCCCGCCGCCTGCGACCACCATCGTCACCCAACCCTCCGTGGTCTATACCCAGCCCCCGGTGGTGTATGCCCCGGCGCCCTACTATCATCGCCCCTGGCCCATCAACACCAACATCAACCTGGGCTGGGGCTGGCAAGGCAGTGGTCACCCTCGCCACTGGCGCTGAATCGAGGGTCAGACCTCGGCCTGCCCTAAAATCATGGCTTGACCCACAGCAGGGGCCTTTGCGGCCCCTGCCCGTTTTTGCGGCCTGGCCGCTTCTGAATGCCCCACACCATGACCATCGAAAAAATCGACGCCGTCTCTGTTGCCACCAAGGCCAATGTTTACTTTGACGGCAAGTGCGTCAGCCACAGCCTCACCCAGGCCGATGGCACCAAACTGTCAGTTGGCGTGGTGCTGCCTGCCACCTTGACGTTCAACACCGGCGCCCCCGAAATCATGGAATGCGTGGCCGGCGCCTGCGAATACAAACTCGCCGGCACCGATGCCTGGGTCAAGTCCTCGGCCGGTGAAAAGTTCAGCGTGCCTGGCAACTCCAGCTTCGAGATCCGCGTGACCGAGGCCTACCACTACATCTGCCACTTCGGTTAATCCCATGTCCACCATCCTGCAAAACCTGCCCAA
>JACCDW011605082.1_pt1 | contig 49242 bp, 51 predicted proteins | sample 7449781 | NCBI WGS metagenome assembly JACCDW01 (sample SAMN15323449, study PRJNA562643) | freshwater metagenome | isolation source: river surface water | place: USA:Blue River Watershed | collected 2017-08-18
CCTATCGAACAATAAATGACGTAGAATTATCTACAATGACCTTCGAAGATGCTATGGCATTCGTTGGTGCTGATTACGCAGTAGCTGCCTAATCACTCCCGTACACATCATGGGACTTTAAAAAGAATGTGAAACTCAGGTGGATACCAATTGAACCCAAAATCGAATTGGAAATATTGATGACAATGAAATATCAAAACTTGTCTATTTTGTAAGTTTTGATAATAACTTACTAAGCTTGTGAATGAGGTTTATTAAATCCGTATTTGGACGAGGGTTCGACTCCCTCCACCTCCACCAATTTTATGATTAAAAGTGTCTATTCATTCGGATGTTCTTATTCCTGTTGGAGACAAGATTTCTATACAGGTTTTGCAGATATTGTTGCTCAACATTTCAATGTACCACTCCAAAATCTATCCTTACCTGGAAATTCAAACGAAGAAATAATATTTGAATTTAATAAAAGATTTTTTTCAAATGAATTTAATGATTCATTAGTATTATTACAAACAACTCATTTAGTTAGAACCGCATATTGGGATAAGGGTATCGATGACGTTGTTTCAATCCAACTTTCCAAAAATGTTGTAAATGGTATAGAAAATATCTTTACAAAGAGTAATGATAATTTAAAAAGAAAAGATAATATCACCACATTTAATAAACAAGATTTTTATACGGATTATTTTTTTAACTTACACGATGATTTGTTTGAATACAAAAAACTATTTTATTACCTAAACCACATACAATCATCTGTAAAAAATACTAATAATAAAATTGTTTTTTTACACTTTGATGATTTTACTTTAGAATCACCACTTATTTCTAATTTAAATTTTTTTAAACCAGATGGTGAAACCTCATCACTTATATGGGCCCAGAAAAATAGATTAACTTATTCCGAAACTGATTATCATCTTTCAGAGTATGGTAATAAAGTTTATGCAGAAAAACTTTTAGATTTTATTAATAAGGATCAAAATAGGGAATAAACGGTCTTTCCACTCCATCTAAATTCATTCTTATGATTTGAGGATGATTTCTCACATTATCGATTATTTCTAATTTTTCATCGTTTGTAAGAATTGATTGATTTTTTATATCAAAAATAGGGCAGTATCCTAATCTAAGACTCTTATCTTCTGGCGTTCTATCAAACTTAGCCAATTTTTCTCTCATATTAAACATTTCAATTAAGCCTTCGTGAGTTCTATCAAACAAAGAAAATTGTAAATCAAACTCTCCACTTAATAATCGGTGTTCTGAAATGTTTGTTGGGTCAATATGGTCATCATCATCAATACAAACTTCTTGCCATGTCTTTCCTAATTGAGCATAATGTAAATATCCTCTACCAAATGCACCTGCTAAAGTAAACCAATCATCTGCTTCTTTTGGTAATTCAACCTTTTGTATTGGAGCTAATCCGTTCATAAAGGTAGTACATATAGTTGCATCACCTCCCATATTCCATTCTTCGATTTCATGAGAAAGGTCATTCAATCCTCTAACCGCATCTACTAATTTCCAATCCTTTTTTTCAATTATTTGCTGCCAATATTCTGATGGTTTCCAAACTTGTCCAATTAATAATTCAAAATGGTGATGAATTATATTATGAACTTCCATTGGATAATCTTCAGTAATTCTATCCGATTCAATTATATGATAATCAAACCAATCTGAATTATTGATTGTATCAACGCATCTTTTAAGTTTTTCAATTAGTATTTTTGGGTGTCTGGAAGGAAGTTTAAATGCCGCCCATCTAGTTTCTAATTTCCAACTGCTATCCGATAGTAAGTTGTACATCTTTTCGTACCATAATTCTGCAATCGGATGAGATTGAACTTCAAAAAATAATGAATATTCGGATGTTAATTTTTTATCAGAATCGAATTGTCCAAAATCTATTTTAAATACTTTTTTCATAAACTAATTAATAAAACCTTATATCTATAAGTATATATATTATTTATGGAAAAACCCTTTTATGAATTTGATTTAACTCAATATGAATCTCTAAAAGAAGAATTGAATGAATTATATATTCTTTGTCAAAATGAAGAAATCTATAAAAATTTAATTTATAGAGGAGTTGATACTGAATTTTTTAATGGTGAACATCATATAATGAAATTTGATTCTTACCAAAACTTAGTGACCACATATAAGAAAATAAATGAATTTATTTCATTAAACCCAAATCACCAATATGCGCAATTATCATTATTTGGACAGGATTTAAGTTGGGAAAGCTATCCAAATATCCATGAATTTATCTTAGAAAAAGTATATGATATTTATGGTGATTTAATTATAAATAAATTTCCAAATTTTGACTCAATTAAAAAAACTAAAATAGGTGATCCTCTCCCTACGATGTATAAGTTAGGTGGGTTTTTATCACCTCATCAAGATGGTAAACCAATTGTACCTCAGGAGTTCACTAAACCAGCTAATATACTAATATATCTTAATAAAAATTACAAAAAAGAATATGGAGGGTCTTTTGTTGTAGATGGTGTAGAGGTTTTACCTGAATATGGTAAAATGGTATTTTTAAATTTTAAAAATGATAGTGATCCCGAACATTCTGTTTCAATTGTAAAGGAAGATATAAATCGAATAGCTCTTTTATTCAATGCCACATTTTCTAATACCGAAAAAAAAATTAGGAAAATTCTATAATTTTTTGTATATTTGGTTATGATTTTTCGCATTTCACATATTAGTGATACTCACAACAAACACAAGCAATTAAATGGAAAATTACCAGGTGGTGATTTGCTTATTCATAGTGGTGATATTTCATCTATTGGTAGAAAGCATGAAGTTGAAGATTTCGTTAAATGGTTTAATGGAATTGATAACTATATGTACAAAGTGTTTATTGCGGGTAATCACGATCTTACATTTGATAGTGAAGAATTATTTAGGGATAAATCAGTTTACTTTGATAGAAAACAATACTTCGAACCACCTGTTAAGGGTAAACCAGAGTGGTTGTTAAACATATTGGAAACAGGTCTTAACCCTAATGTATTTTATTTAGAAAATTCTTTTGTTGAAATTGATGGGATAAAGATTTGGGGTTCTCCGTATTCTCCCTCATTTGGATATGGATGGGGATTTAATGTTGATAGAGGGCACGATTCCGCACAAATTTGGAATAGAATACCAACTGATTCGGATATTGTAATTACCCACTCTCCTATCTACGGATATTGTGATAAAACAATGAACACTTATGAAAATGTAGGGTGTGCAGATTTATTACACAAATTAAGAGAAGTTAAACCACATCTACACTTTTCAGGCCATATTCACGAAGGATATGGATACCTACCAATTGGATATGGGGATTGGAGTGGTTATGCTTTTAATGGGTGTACTTGTAATTTAAGATATGAAGCGATAAATCCACCGATTACCTTTGATTATGATTTCTCAAAAAAAGAATTAGAATTTATATAACCCATTGAAACTCAATGGGTTATTTTTTTAAAATAATTCCCAAAAGGCTTGGAAAATCCAATTATTTATCTTATCTTTACTATGTAATAAAAGATGATAATTATGAGAACAATGAACGAAAAAGCCCTTACTTACTTAAAGGGGAATCCAAAGGTTGCTGAATTCTTAGAAAAGGTAAACTCTGAAAGAAGAGCCTATTATTCAAATCTAAATTGGAATAAAGAGCCTGATTTGGTTATGGAGGTTGGAAACAAATTCCTTCGTTTTTGGAGTGGTTCTACTTGTTGGGGATTTATCAGTAGAGTTGATGGTGATTTGAAAGGTTCACCGATTAAGAAAGGAGACCTTCTTAAACCAGCTAGTTGGAAGGCTCCAGCAAAGCATGCGAGAGGAAACATTTTAGATGGTACTGCTCGTTATGGGATTTATGGGCCAGAATATCTTTAATAAAACTTAAACTTTAAATTTTAAAACTATGGTAACTTCAGTAATTTTAAATGAGATTAAAAATTGGACTCCGAAAGAAGTTGAGTTAAATTATACATATCCCAGTGATAGACCTTACTTACGATTTAATTATTGGAGTAGAGTTGAAACAAATGAATTGAATAAAATATTAAAACCTTATGGATTATATTGTGAAGAATACGATGATTACGATGATGATTGTGGTGATTTGTTTTCTTACCATATTTACAAATTATAAATTATGAAAAAAGTATTGTGGATTGATATGGATGGCGTGCTAGTTGATTTCAATGGGCATGTTGATGAAACTATTTCTAAAAACGAATTTCTAAAAACATCATATAAAGGTCATTACGACCATATACCAGGTATTTTCCGAAACCCTCCACCTATTAAAGGGGCAGTTGAGGCAATAAAGAAATTAGAAGAAAGTGGTAAGTATGAAATGTATATCGCGACCGCAGCTCCGTGGGGAAATCCAATGGCAGCGATGGATAAAAGGTTTTGGATTGAAGAAACCTTTGGGAGATTGTTTCATAAAAAGATGGCAATCACTCACCTGAAAAATATGTTAATTGGTGATTACATTATTGATGATAGAAAAGCTAACGGTGTAGAAAATTTCAAAGGAGAGCATATTCATTTTGGAACTGATTCATTTCCAGATTGGGATGCTGTATTAAAACATTTATTATGAAAAAAGTTTTAATTGGTATTCTTTCAGTAATTATTTTTTCTTCGTGCGAGAAAGATGTGGAAAGTTTTGAGCCGATTAAAGAATATACTTTCAGTATTGATTCTGTTTTAATGAGAGATGGAAGAAGGTCTTTATTAAAAGATGGAAATGGATTTTATCATCTTAAAATCGATACTAATACCAATCAACAATCACATAGAATTACAGGTCGAATAATGATAAATGGTAAAGAACCTTTTCCACCTGAAAAAATAGAATGGGAAAGTAACTTATATTGGGTACTACGAAGAGGTGATACATTAGCGACTATTACCAAATCATACCTTAATTATTTTACAGGTCAATTTACGATTGCAAAATTACCACCACTCATTGCTTCAAAAGATGAATTAGTGCCTACCGTTAATAAAGCATCATATAGTGGAACAAAAGGAGAAATTAATACTATCATATCACCTATTAGTAGAATGAAAGGGGATACTATGATTGTAAAGGCATCCCACTATGAATCCAAAAAAATTCTTTATACAAAAATTATTTTAGATTAATGAAACCAAAAATACAAATAGACCTGACTCCTATAACAGAAGACCATTTAAAAAAATTGGGTTTTGAAAAAATTGATGATGAGAATGGAGAACCAGGCGTTTATGCTTGGATGCTTAAATTGCCAAAAGACAATTCTGACCCAAATTGTATGTATCTTATTTCTTCGTATAATGTAGAATCAAACGATATCGGATTAGATGAGGGTGAATACATTGTTGAATTATTTGATAGTGGTGGATTAGGAATGTGTACTTTTGTTGAAGAATTAGATATGCTTTATTTTGTCTTAACCAAAGAAACTCTTTTACATTGAAATACATTTTAGAAGATTTACAGACAAAGGTTGTTAAAAAGGTGTTGGATAAAGTATATTCAAACGATTATAATCTTTATAAAAAGTATAGCAATTATTCTCCTATTCTTTCTCTGGAGAGAACACTTACTACTATTTTAGGCCTTACTTTACAAGAAATTGCCGAAAAGTGTTCTAAAAATCTTAAAGTTGTTAATACCGATAAAGAAGAAAAACTATTAGGTATCGATTTGAGAGTATTTGATGGAGATGTAATATGGGAAGGGCAACTTAAAAGCGATTCCAATACACAAACAGGAACTTACTTAAATGATGCGCTAACTAAAATCTCAGAGTCTACTACTAAAAACCAAACTAAACCCTTTTTTGCTACCGCATTTGCTGATTCTCATGATTACATAAAAGATGGTATCAGATACATAGGAGGGGAATCGTTTTGGGGGTGGATAGGAGTGAATTATAGAGAGTTAGAGTTGAGAGTAGGTAAAACCATAGTTGAATGTGAGAACGAAGTGCTAATGAAGGCAAAATACCTTAAAAACAAAGAAGAAATTATAATCCCCGTTGAGTTTGAAAATTACGAAGAAAAAAAATTTGAAAAGTTTTGGTAAAAATAGTTGGAAAATTGGAAAATTTTTCGTATATTTGGGGTATCCTTTTATATTATAGACTTAACAAGAATTAATAAACATAAAAAATAAAAGAAATGAATAAGCACACAAATGAAGAGTTAGAAAGTAACTATCGAAAATTCTTAGGAATAATAGATAAGTACATTACAGGAGAAAGAAAAGAAAAACTTCTGAAGATGTATTCTATGGAAGAATTAGGGCCTAACCTAATGTTATCACCTGCTAGTGGTAATAAGAATTTCCATTATGCATACGAAGGGGGGTATATTGACCACGTGTTTAATGTGTGTAAGAACTCACTTAAAATGAAAAATCTTTTTGTTGAATGTGGAGGTGAAGTAGATTTTACTGATGAGGAATTAATTTTCTCTGCATTACACCACGATTTGGGTAAATTGGGTACTAAAGGTGAATTACACTATATAGCTAACGATTCAGATTGGCACATAAAGAATAGAGGTGAATATTTTAAAAGAAACGAAGCTATTCCATATATGGCTATTACAGATAGAGGATTTTTTACATTAAATCAATATGGTATCACTTATTCTGACAAAGAATGGTTTGGGATTAAACTTACAGATGGAGTTTACGATGATGATAATGAAAAATATTACAAAGTTTACGATACTTCAAAATACCTTCGTTATACTATTCAGTATATTCTTCATTGGGCTGACCACATGAGTACAGTAATAGAAAGACAGCAAGGTCTTAAAAATACTTTTTAACAAAGGGTAAAGTGGACACCTATATCAAAGATTCACACAAATAATAATTTTATGGAAAAATCAACAAATGGCGTTGTTGCCGAGCAGTTGTCCAGCGAAGTTATGAAAGCCCGTTACGCACATGGCGATGAGTGGCAAACATATATCGCGGAAAAATTTGAAGAATCAGGAATACCACCTGTATTCAAAACAATTAATGATGGTCTTTCAGACCGTATCGCAGATTATCAGTACAAAGGTAATTGGATTGAAGCAAAAACATTTATTAATTCAGCGGAAGTAACCAAAATTCTTAAATTGTATGAAACTCTTCAGCAATTAGAAATTAGAATGGTTATAATGTGTGAATGGGAATCTGGTTCTAAAAAACACTCTAAAAATGTAAAAGATTTAAGAGATAGAGGTGTTATTGTTTTCGAAGGCCAATCAGCATGTGATTCCTTTATTATCAATGAAAGTGTAATCCTAAATCCAGATAAAGTTGTTAGGATGGCAGAACCTCTTACGATTCCTTTTGAAAACATTGTTCCTCATCCGAACAATAGGGATTTAAATATTAAAAATATCCCAACTATTAAATCATCTATTATTAAAAATGGGTTTTTCACCCAAATTAATGTTGTTCCACATCAATTAAATGATAAAGGTGAAATGACTTATATGATTTTTGAAGGTCATACTAGATATTTCTCTCTCGCAGATTTAAAAGAGAAGGGATACAATATACCACCGATTGCATGTATTAATGTTCCTTGGGTATCATCGGCGGACATTGATGTACTTCATAAAATGTTGATTACAACTAATACTACTTATGCTGGTTGGAAATTAAAAAATTATATCAAATCTCATAAGGGTAATTTAGAAATGTTAGGTGATAACGGTGGGGTTTACACTTATGGTAAGATGCTTGAATCGATGAATATGGCAAAAAAGCAAGGTTGGGGAGAAGCAAATCCAATTTATATATTCTGTCATACTAATTCTTTGGCATTTGATGATATGAAAAAAGTTAAAAGTGGTGAATATAGAATAAGTGAGACCGAATATAAATCTCAGATTAAACCAATTTTAGATTTAATGACTAGATTAACATCTGATGATAGAAAGTTTTTAGGAACTGTAATGAGAGATATTATGGTTGATGTTAGAATTTTATTAAATACCAACCAAACAATTGCCGATAATTTTAATAGATTTTTAGGTTTCTTAGAAATCAAATTTATTAGTGATTATAAGCAAGGTAAATTCCCTGAAACCAAAGAAACTGGTCAAAATTATTGGGAAAGTGTAAAGGAAGAATACTTTGGATTACTTAAATTAGGATTAGTAGCATAATGACAAATTTTCCGATTTGTTACAAAGTTATGGTAAAATTGTCAGTATTTTGTAACAAAAAGGGGTATGGTATATAAATTGAATAATATAGGTAAACTTAAAAACTTAAAACTATGTTCTATTCAGATTTCGACAGATTTATTGACAAATTAATGGTCGCAGACCGTACCCCTTTATGGGAAACTTACTCAAAAACTTATGTACCTTCAAAGTTTGCAGTTGAGGTAAAGGATGATAAAGCATTTATCGCATTATCAGTTTTAGGGCATGACCCTAAAAATATTGAGATTAATTGTTACGAAGACAAAATAGAAGTAAAAGCAAAAAAAGGTGAAGAGAAAACACCATTTACTGAATTGGTAGCTAACATCGATGAAAGAATTACATTAGGTAAAGATTTAGATGGAAGAAGTGCTAAAGCAGAAATTAAAAATGGTATTCTTACTTTTATCGTTGAGAGAAAAGAAGAATCTAAACCTAAAAAACTAACACTTAAAGTTGGTTAATTGAATTTTTATTACTACCTTTGTAAAGGGAAGATTTTTATCTTCCCTTTTTTATTGATATATATTTATACAAACAAACAAATTTTTATGGCAAAATTTAAACAAAGGATTCAAGAAAACAACGATGCAATCAAACAAAGAATCAGAATCGTGTTGGATATGATGAAGGGGGCAAGACCAGCAAACAACGTAGAAGCAATTAGATTATTAGAAGAAGTTGCAAATTTAATAAACACAAACAACGACCTAGTAGATTTAGGGTAATTAATGAATTGGTTAAAAATCTTAGTAGGATTTTCAGCAATTTTAGTAGCAGGTTGTGCAGCTTATTTTTCAGTTACCGGTTTAGGAGTATTATTTGCTGGAGCATCTTTATCCGTAATGATAATGGCAGGTTCATTAGAACTTGCTAAGTTAGTTGCTGCCACTTATTTAAAGCAAATGTGGGATTCCATACATGGATTTAACAAATGGTATCTTACAATTTCTGTTGGAATACTGATGTTAATTACATCTGCGGGTATTTTTGGATACCTTTCTAATGCTTTTCAACAGCAAAATTTAGAATTACAAAAAATTGAGAGAGATATTGCAGTTTATCAAACGCAAATTGATAAAAACGATAAAGAGATTGAAAGATATACCACTCAATTAACCAATCAACAAAACATCCGTAACTCACAAGAGGCTAACATTTCTAAAGTTGTTGAAAGAAATGGTTCAACATCACGTCTTTCTCAAATGGTTCGTAATGCTGATAGCGAAATCTCAAAAATATCCAAAAGAATAGATGAATTAACTATTCAGAATAATGTTGCATTAGATTCTATTAACAATATAAAGAACAAAAATATAGATTTAGAAAGAGAAGTTGGTGGATTTCGATTTGTAGCAGAGGCTTTCAATGTTTCACTTAATAATGTAGTGAAATTTTTCATTTTTATCATCGTTTTTGTGTTTGATCCGTTAGCAGTAGCACTTATTATTGCATTTAATGGCTTGGTTGGTATAAAAAACCGAAAAGAACAAGAAAATTTAACAAAAAATGTCAAAAATGATGGGGTAATTCGAAAAATTTCCGAATTAATGGAAAAAAATTATCAAATTTATGGAGATGATGGAAAAAATTCAACAAAATCTGAAGAAAATCAAAATATAGTAGAAAATTCACAACAACCAGTTGATGCACTCATTGAAGCAAAAGAAAGATATGAGGATGATTTAAAAAAAAAGTCGATGAATCTATAAATTTAGATAATTTGACACAAGATTTTTCAACGAGGGCAGTTGATATTGATGGTGATGGAAGTGTAGATGGGTGGGATACAAATGGTGATGGGATAATTGATAAATTTAGTTATGCGGGTTCAATAATGAACAAAGAGGGAAAACTTCCTTATTACGCGAGACCTGAATTTGATTGGGATAATACAAAAAATTGGATTAATGACCAAAATGCTGTAAATTATTGGATTACTCATAAAAAAACAAAAGAATAGTTTGAAATATTAAAAATTATTATTACATTTGTTATAATTCGAATAAAATATGAAAATAAAAAAAATAGAATCTACATCATTCAATCAAAGTGATGAAGAAAATTTAAGAAAAAAATTAGCATCTCATTGCAAAAGAAACAATTTATATGCAGCATCAACTCAATCATTAGGAGTATCATTTAGAGCATTCTACCTTAATTCCGAAACACCTATTTTGTTAATTAATCCTAAAATAACTGGTTATTCAGGTGAAACAATTCTTTCACAGGAAGTTTCTGAATTCGATACTCAAAACAAATACCGATATGTAAATAGAGCATCTAAATTGCAGGTTGAATGTGATAATTTAGGAACTGTTATTTTTGAAGGAGATTTACAGGAAAATAAAGAAGGATTAAATGAGTGTATTTACGCTCAGCAAATGATAGACCTTTTAGATGGTATAACAATTGCAGAAAAAAATATAAACCAACCTTTTAAAAAGGAAGTAAGTTATGAGAGAAATCAACTTATTATGGTTAAATCACCAGATGGAATGATTGAACAAATAAAATACAAACATATTCAGAAATTTATCGATAAAGGATATGTTGTAATGTAATCAAAATGGAACTAACACAAACAGATTTAACAAATTTATTAAAAATTTTAGATAATCAATCTATTGCAATTAACAATTTATCCAAAAGATTAATTGAAGCTGAAATTTTAATATCATCTATAACCGATGTTATTTTAGAAAAAAATATCATAGCTAATGAGGATTTATTGGAAATGATGACCGGTAAAATTGATATTATTAATACAAAATTTAAAATAGAGGAAAAGAGGAGACAGAGAGAATCGGAACTAAACTCCGAATCTATGATGGAATCTTATCCTTATTTTGGAAAACCTGGGGAAGCATAAATTATGGAATTATTTTTGATAATATTTTTGTTTTTGGTAATTTTAGTATTAGTATATGGTATTTTTAATGTTATTAAAAAGATTGAATACTATGAAGGTTTTATATTAGATAGAAGGCTAAAATATGAACAATTATTAAAAACAATAAGAGAAATAGATAGTAACGAATTATTCGAAAAAGATGATGATGTTGGTACTGTATTTACACAAATAAAAGACGAAATAGAATCATTTGAAAATATTTTAGATTAATATGCCAAAACAAAGAAAACCTAGAACTCCTAAAAATAAAATGTATTTTACTCTGGATACGGAGCAGGCTATAATTGAATACAATAAAACAACCGACCAGAGAATCAAAAATCAACTTTATAAAGAAAGAATACAATACGCTTTTGAAAAGTTAGCAGAAAATGTTTTAAATACTTACAAGTTTTCTTATTTTGATGATGGGCATGGTGATGTAAAAAGAGAAGTGGTGTCTCAAATGATTTATAAAATTCACATGTTCCAGGAGGGTAAGGGTAAAGCATTTTCCTATTTTACTAGAATGGCACTAAACCATTTTATTTTATTAAATAATTCAAATTATAAGAGATACAAACAAAACGATTTAATTTCAGCAATGCCTGAAAGTTGGAATCCTGCTGAGGATACTGTTGCAATGGAAACCGATAGTAATCATATTGAGTTTAGAACTATGATGTTAGAGTATTGGGATAAAAAATTAAATTCGGTATTTGATAAAAAACGAGATATTCAAATTGCTGATGCTATTTTAGAGTTATTCAGAAGAGTTGATTACATAGAAAATTTTAACAAAAAAAGCCTATATCTTCTCATAAGAGAAATGACGGGGCATAAAACACATTACATAACAAAAGTTATTTCGATAATGAAAGTTCATCAGGATAAAATATTAGAAGAATTTTTAAATACGGGAGATATCGAAATAGAAGAAGATACATTTTTTTAATATGATTAGTTTAGGGATAAGTTGCTTTTACCACGATAGTTCGGTTTGTTTAGTAAAAGACGGTAAGGTATTATTAGCAGTAGAAGAAGAAAGATTTAGTGGTATAAAACATGATAGTTCGTTTCCAGATAAATCAATTCATTGGATAATGAATGAATCTAAGATTAGTTTTGAGGATATTGATGAAGTTTGTTTTTATGAAAAGCCATTAATTAAAACACATAGAATTGTCACAACTTGTTTAAACAATTTTCAAATAAAAGATGCCTTTAAATTCGCAGTAAAAGGTGTAAAGCAATTTTTAGATTTAAAAAGAAAATTAAGATGGATGTTTTCCAATGCGGAAATTAAATTTACATCTCATCATGATTCACATATAGGATATTCATATCTTACTTCACCATTTAAAGAAGCGGCCGTTTTAAGTGTAGATGGAGTGGGGGAATGGGAAACAACTGTTTTGGCAAAAGCAGAAGATAATGATTGGAAAAAATTAGAAACCACTTTATTTCCTCATTCATTAGGAATGTTTTATTCTACATTTACTGCATTTTTAGGATTTAAACCAAATGAAGGTGAATATAAGGTAATGGGGTTAGCTCCTTATGGAAATCCAAAAACTTTTATTGATAAATTTAGAGATATTATATATCCATCAAAAAAAGGAATTTATAAATTGAATATGAAAATGTTCAATTACGATAAAAGTGATGAAGTGATGTTTACATCGGAACTTTCATCTCACTTAGGGTTATTACCTAGATTACCAAACGAAGAATTAACTCAACAACATAAGGATTTAGCGGCATCAGTACAATTCATTTATGAAATGTATTTTTTTAGATTATTAAAACAATTACATAAATTAACAAAATGTGATAATTTAGTTTTAAGTGGAGGGTGTGCATACAACGGAACGGCTAATGGAAAAATCAGTAAAAAGACTGGATTTAAAAATGTATGGATTCCACCTTCTCCTTCTGATTCAGGTTCTTCAATAGGAGCGTGTTTAATATCATATTACAGAGGAGAAATAGATAAAAGGATTGATAATACTAATCCATACTTAGGCCCTAAATTTTCAAACGAATACATTTCGCAAATACTAAAAAATTACAATAATAAATTAATATACAAAAAACTATCTGATGAAGAAATTATTGATTTGGTATCAACTGAAATTTCAAATGGAAAAGTGGTTGCTTGGTTCGAAGGTAGATTGGAGTTGGGAGCTAGAGCATTGGGTCATCGTTCTATTTTTGCTGACCCAAAAAATCCTACAATGAAAAATAGGATAAATGAAATTGTAAAGAAAAGAGAAGGATTCAGGCCTTTTGCTCCAATAGTAAAAGATGAAGCTAAAAACCTTTATTTCGAATGGGATAAGGAAGTACCGTATATGAATCAAATTGTATCGGTGAGAAAAGAATTCAGAACTAAACTTCCTGCAATTACTCACATTGATGGTACTGCAAGAATTCAGACATTGAGAAAAGATCAATGTGAAAGAGTATATAAATTACTTGATTCATTGGAGAAGAAAAATGATTTTCCAATTGTATTGAATACATCATTTAATATTAAAGACCAAACTATGATTATGAATCCGGAAACTGCAATTAAAACATTTTTAGATATCGGTCTGGATATTTTGGTTTTGCAAAATTATCTTATTAAAAAGAAATGAAAAGATTAGTTGCATACGGTGATAGTTGGACTATTGGAGAGGGTTGTAATAGAGAAATCGAAGACACCCTCTCTAAACACGAAAAGATGGCATACCAAAAAGAAAACAGTTGGGTTAAATTTTTAGGCCAAAGTTTGAACTTATCATTTGAAAATAATGGGATTAGTGGTAATCCTAATAACAAAATTTTTAATCAAATCGTAGATGATGTAAAAAATGGGATTACCACTAAAAATGATTTAGTAGTTGTAATGTGGAGTTCATCACTAAGAGATTATCTCCCTTATATGCCTCATGGGCCTAAAGGAGAATGGTTAAGTTGGAGTACTAAACATTTAATGGATACACCTGAAAGATTCTTTACATCAACTCAAACTGAAAATAGGTATTATGATTTTTTTATGGAAGACTATAAAAAATTTTGGTTAAGTAATTTGCATACGGATTTGTATTATTCTATAATTAATCAGAATTATATTATTTTTCTTCAACAATTTTTTGCACACTATAAGATAAATTACATATTATGTGATGGAATTGAGGATATGTTTTTAGGTATTCATCCAGAATTTGATAAAACTGATTTAATCAATAAAGATAGATATTGGGGTTGTATGAACATTACATTTAGGGATTGGTTAATTAAAAGAACTGATAATTCATTTTGGGAATATGGTGATAATTGGGATACTAGAAGCACTCAACATCCAAACATTAAAGGGTATAAATTAATTGCAGATGAATTGTTTAATTTTATAAGTAATGTGAAATGGTAAAATTATATTTGTATGATTTAAGAGTTGAGTTTATAAATTGGTCTCATTTAAAAAATAAAAATTTTTTTGAAGTTGTTGAGGCTGATGTAGAGGCAGATTTTCTTTATATATCCGCAACCGCATATAAAAACTTCTTTTTGAGGATATCAGAAGAACCATTGTTAAGAAAAAAGAAAATAATTTTTTACAATTTTACGGAGCCGGTATCATTAGGAAGTGCTCAATTTTTTTATAAGGCATGTATTGAAACTGGAGTAGAATCCAAGAATATATTTTTTCATTCAACCAACCATTTTTTAGATAAATTTAATTGTTTACATAAAGGGTTATCTATAACAGATCATATCGTAAAATCTCAATTAGATACTGGATTTATAAATTTTGATGAAAGATTTTTAAAATTTTGTTTTATTAACAATACATTAAGAACTCCTCGTGCATTGGCAATAAACGAAGTTTTAAATCGAAAAATAAATTTTAACCAATCTTATGTTTCTGCAAATGGGGATTTTCATTATGGTGATAGAAATATTGAATTATATGAAAACATTAAGGATAACATAGATGTTTTACGAAGTCACGATCATACTGATGTTTTTTATCACACATCAGTAAAATCAGATAAAAATTTTCAATCAGTTTATAAGAATTCATTTTTTAATTTTACGATAGAAACTTTTTCTGATTTTGATATGGATGCGGATGGAGTTAATTCTCATTTGACAGAAAAAACTCTAAGAAACTTTTGTCATAAAATTCCTTTTTTATTATTAATTTCCTCCGAAGAACAGATAAGAATTATTGAAGATTTGGGGTTTGTTTTGTTTAATGATTTATTTGATTTTAAAATTGATGCTACTAATAGGGAATTAACTATAAAAAAATACGTTGATGTTATTGAGAAGTTTTCTAAAATGAAATCAATTGATATAAAAGAATTTGTAAAATCTGAGGAAATTCAAAAAAGAATAGAGCATAACTATAACCAATACCTATATTATAAAAATTTAGATATTGAAAATATATATAAATATATTTTATCCGATGAATATTTAGATAAAAATGGGATGTTATTAGAGGTAAAAGAAAGAGAAATTGATAATTCTAGACACATTTTGGCTAGTGATATTTAGATATTGTGATTTTAGGTATTTATATTTGATAAATTAATTTTATGGGAAAACAACAGGCAACAGATTTTGTTTTATTTGGTGAAAAAAAATTATCCGATTTATTTCAGGAGATATACACTAACCAAAGAACAAAAAAACAAAAAATTGGTGATATGATTGAAGAATTCAAAAAATCAATCAGACATGCGGGTGATATTGCAGAGATTGGCCCTGTGATAAAAGACTTAGTTAAATTTTCAGTAGAAAATGATGATTTATTATTAAGATTAGCTACTATTGCACAAAGAATAATCGCAGCAGAATCAAAAGGCCCATCCGATGATGGTTTCCTATCTGAAGCCGAAAGAGCTCAATTATTAGATGAGGTAAGGAGTGTTGCAGATGAAATGGAAAAGCAAACTAAGGATAAAGTTGATGATATAGAATTAGAGTTACAAGAGATACAAAGTAAATTAGAAACAAGAAAATAAAATGGGAGAATTTCAACTTAAGGGGCAATATCAAACGCCACATTTTGAAAACAAAACCTTAACGCAAGATAATTTTGCAGTTATGGGTATTGTAAAAAAAGTGTATTTTGATTTTGAAACTGATTCAAATGGAAAAACTATTTCTCCTGGAACAATAGAAGTAGATACTGTTGGAAAGAATAAGGGTAATCGTATGATTGCGTATCCTTACAATGATTTAATGGTTGATTTACCATTAGAAAATGAAGTTGTTGATATTTTTTACAACGGTTCAGTTCCGACATATAGAAGATTAAACCTTAATGCAACCCCAAATAATGGTCTAACCCAAAATCCACCTAAAACTGCTGCAACTGGAACTGTAATTAATCCTACTAGCTATAAAACAGGTGGGGGTTTTATTGATGCATTAAAATCAATAGGCGATAAATTAGGTTCATATTTTAAAGATAAAAAAATACATAGATTAAAGTTATTTGAAGGCGATACCATAATTCAATCAAAATTTGGACAAAGTATAAGATTAAGCGGGTATAACAATGGAAAAAATGATTTTAATCCATCGGTAATAATAAGAAATAAAGAAGCGGCTAAATTTGATACGGTAGACGTAGGGACTGCTATTGAAGAAGATATCAATGGAGATGGGACTACGATATTATTGAGCAGTGGAGATAAAAATAGGATACCATTTATACCTGGAACTCCTAATAAATTAGGAGATTCTGATTTTTTAACGAGACCTGATAAAAACGCTAAAGTATTATTCACAGGAACAAAGGATGATTATGCATTTGAAGCATTTCCATCTTCTTATGATGGAAACCAATGTTTTATTACCTCTGATAGATTGGTTTTTTCATCTCGTAAGAATGAAACTATTTTTTGGAGTAAAGGTAACTACGGTGTGATTACCGATGGTATATATTCGGTAGATGCGGATAATGGTATTAACCTAAATGCTAGAAATAAAAATATTGATATTCAAGCTCACAATCAAATAATTAATTTTTATATAGGAGATACAGGTGAGATAAGATTGGGTACAAAAGGAAATCCTGACTTAGTACCAGCTGTGGATGGTACTTTACTGATGGAAATTTTAGGTCAAATTATAGCAGAAATTATTAACTTAAGAAATGGTGGATTGCTTACTCCAGCTGGGCCAGTTTCTGGTATAGACCCAACGAGAAATAATGAATTAGAAACGATTGCAAAAAAAGTTCTAAGATTAGCATCAACAAAGGTATTTATTCAAATGTAAGTGAATAAATGATATATAATTAAGATAAAAATACAAAATCAAATGAATCCGGAATATGATGCTATATTAGTTGGTGGGTTAGATGATAGAGCGGGTGATTATAATATAATTCAGCAAATTGAACTTTTTAAAAAAGGTTTCGGTTCGGAAAAAAAAGTGTTAGGGCTTAGATATGTAACAACTCCTGCTCAGGTGTTACAACGAATGGCAAAAAGCCCTAAAGTTCCTGTAATTTTATTTAGTAAAGGTAATGAGAGAGCATTAGGATTAGTAGGAAGTGAGCTTATTGATAAAGCGAAATTATTTTTAGTAGAACCTTATACCGAGTCAACTGGTGTAAAAACAATAATTTTAAATACAATAAGTAGAGGTGTTCCGGTAACAAATGTTTATGCAGGGCCTGGAGCTGCCAGAGGTGGAGCTATCACTGGTGCTTCGAAGACACCCACCGGAGTTGATCATTGGGGAGCTCTTTCTTATGTAGGTGGAGTAGTAAAACAAAAAGTTTTATTAGAACAACAACAATCGGCTTTACAAGGAGGAACATCATCTGATGCAAATACTAGTGCAGGTGGAGGAGCGGGGACAGGATTAACATCTCCTTTGATAGGAGCTGGAGGTGCGGCAAGTAGCGGAGCAGGAGCTGGAGTTGGAGTTGGAGGTGTGACGGGATATAATCCTGGTCAAATACCTCTTAGTTTACTAGGTGGTGTTGGTTCAAGTATGGGGTGGGATTTATTCAAAAGACAGGTAAAACTGGTAATGGAATCTCCTCCTGCTTCATTTGAGGTATTGGCCTATACTATTGCAACTGCGTATGATGCCGTAATAAAAATGCCGCCAGCAGGAGATTTGATGAATAAAAATCCTGTTTTATCAGGAAATGTTTTAGCATTAGAAAACCAATTAAAACTTACTTTTTTACAACAATCAAACTCAATTCAGCAATTACCCATATTTGATTCATTTGCAAATGGATTGGTTCAATACTGGGGAGGAGCCACTCTTCAACCGTTATTTCCACCATTAATACCTGTTCCAGGTGCAGTAGCTAATATTTTACCTGTTGTGCAGGTAATAGTTACTAATCCAGGCCCACAAATATTATTCCCATTTACCTATGAAGGATTAAATAATGTAGATGGATTTATAGATAAATTTATTTTATTAGCAAATTTACACTTATCATTTGTGAGTGGGTTAATTTTAACAACTGCTACTTTTCCAGGTGGAGCTGTGGGAATTGGAGTTGGGAATTGGACAGGGTATTCAATGACGGGTAATCTTGATTTAGGTAGTATTGATCCTTCAAAGTTTGTGGCAGACGAGGCGGCTTTGGCAAGATTGGCTGCAAAATTTAGAGGAATTGTTAATCCATCCGAAATAGCCGCAGATCTTCAATTGGCTGCTGATAACATTTTAGCAACAACTGAGGCTTTAGGAGCCGGGGGAACCGGTGAAGGAGGTGGTACTGAGGGAATACCATTAAGTGAATCACTTTCAGCGTACATAACTGATACACCTTGGAGTGCCGCCTTTATAAGTTATGTGATGTTAAAATCAGATGTACCTTTTCCAGCTAGAGCGGCTCATACTCAATACTTAAATGCATTGAAAAGTTATTCAAATTTTGTACTATTAGATCCAGCAGTAACTAATGTACAAATAGGAGATTTGGTTGTTTTTAATAGACAGGGGAATACTCAGAAGTGGAAACAATCAAGTTGGAGTGGATTTTCGCATGGTGATATTATAGTATCTCTATCATCAACTCAGGCTAAAGCGATAGGTGGAAACGTAGGAAATACGGTTAAAGAAAGCACTTTTAGTATAACTGATGGTAAACTTACCAGTGCTCGTACTCAAGGTGATGTTTTTGCAATTGCTAGACCGTTACAAAGAGCAAGTAATATAGTAAATACTGCAAAATTAGAACACGCACTTTGGTCTTCTAATGGTTGGAAAGAGTTAAATGGGGCAGCACTTCCTAAATTATCCGAATACTATAAAGCTGCAAATATTAATCTCGCTAATTATGCATAATAATATCTAAATAACACAAAAACAAAGACCTAAATATTTATTAACATAACGAAAGAAATATGAATACTGAAAAACTTTTTAAGGCGATTCAAATCGTAGTGAAAGAGGAAGTAAAGAAACAAACTTCGATTATTAAAGAAGAAGTAAGGAGGGAAATCCTTGCTGAACTTAAAAAATCAAGTGTTAAGCAACCTATTTCCGAAAGAAAAATTGAAAATCCATTTGATAGAGCTTTGGCAGCATTAGAAGAAGATAGGGAGATTGAGCAAAAACAATACACAAAAAATCCAACCTTAAATCAAATTCTAAATGAAACTACAATAAGACCTAATTTTAGTAAAACTGATGGTGAATGGGGAACGATTACTCCTGAGATGATTGGATATGGTGATGCAAGAGTAGGATTAGGAAACCCTTCCCAAGCTTCTATGCCAACAACTGGAAACGATATTTTGGATAAAGCAATTGCAAGAAGTGCAGCGGTTTTGAAAGCAAGTAAAGATAAAAATAGATAATAAATGGCGATAGTTATTGGGCCTAAATTAGTTAAAGATCTTCCTGAGCAAGATAGAGTAGCTATTGGAGTAACCCTACCTTTTCAAAGAGGTAATAATGGATATTTTGCCCAATCATATCAAACTATTGACCAGATAAAATCAAATATTAAAAACTTACTTCTTACTAAAAGAAGAGAAAGATTGATGCATCCTAATTTTGGTACAGCTTTATATGAAGCATTATTTGAACAAAATACTGATGATTTAGAAATAAAGGTACAAAACTCAATCGAAGAATCAATTGCTAGATGGATGCCATTTATTTCAATTGAAGAAATTATACTTGACCAATCAAATTCTGATAGAGATAGATATAATTTTAATGTTTCAATATCATTTAGGGTTTCGGGACAACAAAATTTAGAGACGGTAACATTTAATGTAGTAGAATAATGGCATTCAAAGTAACAAATAAAAAAATAGGAAGAAATAGTAGAGATATAAACTATTTAGGTAAAGATTTCCAATCTTTTAGGGAAAACCTTATAGAATATGCAAAAACCTATTTTCCGTCATCATACAACGATTTTAATGAAGCATCACCTGGAATGATGTTCATTGAAATGGCTTCTTATATAGGAGATGTATTAGGATATTATACCGATTCTACATTAAAGGAAAGTCTAATTCAATATGCGAGTGAAGAAAAGAATATATTTGCTTTAGCAAATTTATTGGGATATAAACCTAAATCAACATCACCCGCTATTACGACATTATCTGTTTATCAATTATGTAAAGCAACTTCTACTGGGGAATTAGATACAAAGTATTTACTGAGAATTGAAGCTGGATTAGAAGTTCGTAGTACTTCAAATAACCAAATTACTTTTAGAACTAACGAAATATTAGATTTCAATGATGTAACTGATAGAGAAGTAAGTGTTTATAGTACAACACAGATTACAAATATACCAGATTATTTTCTAGTTAAAAAGAAAATCCAAGCAATTTCAGCAAATGAAAGCACTTTAGAAAAAACATTTACCGTATCAGAACCTTTCCAAAAAATTGATTTAGTTGAAACTAATGTTATTTCGGTAGAAAGTATAATAGATGATAATGGTAATAAGTGGTATGAAGTTCCATATCTAGCACAGGAAACAATTTATATTGATTATCCAAATGTAGAACAAAATGATCCTGATTTATATCAGTTTGCTGCAACTGTTCCTTATTTATTAAAATTGTTAAAAACCTCTAGAAGATTTGTTGTTAAAACAAATGATGATTTTACTACTTCTATTCATTTCGGTGGAGGAGATAACTCATTATCAGATGAATTAATTATCCCAAACCTTAAGAATGTTGGATTGGGATTAAATAATTCAATAGACAGAATTGCAGAATCTTATGACCCGACAAACTTTTTAAAAACAAAAAGTTACGGACAATCACCTTCTGCGAATAGTAAATTGACTGTAAAATATTTGACAGGTGGCGGTGTATCATCGAATGTTCCACAAGGAGATTTAACTACAATTACAAATGTGGTTTTTAACGATGATTTAATAGATACTTTTACTGATATTGATTTGACAGTTTATAATTTTTCAAAAAGTTCAGTAGCAGTTGAAAATGAAATACCTGCAAAAGGTGGAAGAGGATTTGATACAATAGATGAAATTAGAGAAAGTGCATTAGCAAATTACGCATCTCAAAATAGAGCAGTTACTGCAAGAGATTATCAAATTAGAGCACTTTCAATGCCAACTAAATATGGTTCTATTTCAAAGATTTTTGCAATAGGAGATAATTCTTTGAACGCAAATTCTCCACAATCGGTATTAAATTCAACTGATAATGTAACTGAATTTGCAGAAATTGTAAGAAGTATTGTAAACTCTTCATTAGCTAAAGGTGGAAAGCTACCAACTACAAATGAAATAAAACAAAATGTAAGAGATTTTGTTCAAAAAACCACACAATCTGCAGAATTGGTAAATCCATTCGCAATCAATTTATATACATTAGGATATGATGCAAATGGTAAACTTACCACATTAAATAGAGCTGTAAAAGAAAACTTAAAAACATACCTAAATGAATTTAGAATCCTAACTGATGGTGTAAATATAATCGATGGATTTATTATAAACATAGGAATCAATTTTGATATTACTGTATATAAAAACTATAATAGTAGAGAAGTTGTTTTAAGATGCATCGATGAATTAAAATCAGTTTTTGCAATAGAAAATTGGCAATTTAATCAAACTATTAATCTATCAGATATTGAATTATCGTTAGCAATGGTAGAAGGAGTTGCTTCAATACAAAAAGTTGAGATTGTGAACAAATGTGGTGGAGCTTATGCTAGAAATAGTTATGATATTAAAGGTGCTACAAAGAATAAGATAATATATCCTTCATTGGATCCATCTATCTTTGAAGTTAAGTTTCCTGATAAAGATATAAAAGGAAGAGCAGTATAATGATACATTTTATAACAGCATCAAAAGATGCAACAGTTTATACTTTATATAAAACCAAAAATACAGGTTTAGATGAAATACTAACTGTATCAAAACATTATTCTCGTTTTGCAGAAAAAGATGATGCTAGAGCATATTTACATTTTGATTTAAATAATATCCCTTCTTATGTAACCGCATCAGAAGCAACTTTACATTTAAAACTTACTGAGGCGGAAGAAATGCCGATTAGTTTTTCACTTTTTGCATATCCAGTAACTTCAAGTTGGAATATGGGTATAGGAACATTTATCTATACACCTTCTATAAATGATGGGATTACTTGGAATACTCAACCTTATATATTAGTGTCTGGTTCAATTAGTGGTTCTCAGGATTTCACTTATCAAAGTTTGGATGTTGATATGAATGTTAAACCAATATACAACTATTGGACGGCATCAGGAAATTATGGATTAGTATTAAAACATTCCGAATCAATAGAATCCTCATCATTTGATTATGGTATTATGAATTTTTATTCAAAAGAAACAAATACCATAAATCAACCTCTTTTAAAATTAAGTTGGGATGATGTAAGTGGTTCATATTCAACTGGTTCTTTGGGGCCACTAACCGCATCATCAATTATTGTAAAAAGTAAGGAATTAAAACCTGCTTACTATGAAGGTGGTAAAGTTAAAATAAAAGTAATAGGTAGAGAGCAATATCCACTAAAAACCTTTTCAAACTCATTCTCTTATTTGGATGTAAAATATCTTCCATCGAGTTCGTACTATGCTATCAGAGATGAAATTACAAAGAAGAAAATTATAGATTTTTCTACTTATAGTAAAATAAACTGTAATTCAGAAGGAAATTATATAGTATTTGATACAACTAATTTCCCAAAAAATAGAGTATATAAACTCTTATTTTTGATAGAAAGAAATGGATTCGAAGATTATTTTGAAGATGATTTAACATTTGAAATAAGAAGCAATGGAGTTCGAGTTGATTAGAAAAGATTTACAAATGAGTGGTTCTCTCGTCGCAAGAGACAGAGAGAATGTGTATTTTGAGGCATCTTTAGATGAGGATAAATCCGGATTTGTATATGCTCCATCTAAAAAAAGAGTTTACAATACAGATGAGTTAAAAAAAGCCATCGATGTAAATGTATTTGAATTAATACCAACTTCTCCGGAATTAGAATTAGATTTAGTACCTAGGCCAGTATATAATGAAGCAACCCGTTCTTTAGAATTAGCAAGAGGAACTATCGCTTCACAGTCTTTACAAATATCTCAATTGGAGACTGAAGTAGCTAGATTGGTTGCGGTTTCAGCATCTTTGGATTTAGAATTAGATAGTGAGAGATTATTAAGAGTAACTGCGGAAGCAAATGCAGAAACTCTTCGTACACAATTTGCAATTATAACCGACCAATTACAAACGAATATTCAAAGAATGACTTTGGAAGGTATTGAAAACGCTTCATTAAAAGCGAGAAATGAAGGTCAAAATGCAACAATTGAATCTCTTAAAAAACAAGTTGATAGTTTAACCGACCAATTAAATGGTAAAAATGCTAGATTGGCTGAGGGAGCTAAATCAGGAGCTGACATTACTGTAAGAGTGATAAATAAGGGTGATCAAAGATATAATGATTTAACCTTTAGAGGTAGAGCAAAAGATGATGGGCGTGGATCTTGGATTAATGGGCCTGAAGTAGAGATATATAATTTTACATTAGAAGTACAAAATGTTACTATAACTGAAAAAAATATATCGTTTTTAAATGGGCCGTTTTCAGTAACAGTTCGACCTCAGGAGAAGAAAACCATTTCATTTACAACAAACGATGGAAAAGTAGATGATTTCGCACCATCTGCTGGATTCGGGTTTACAGGTGATAAAGAATATACGGGAACATTAGAATTCAAAACAACTAATGGAACTGTATCACTATCAACTGCTGTTCAAAAACAAAGAGGAAATCAATGGGGATAAAATAAATTAAAATGGCATTAGAAAATTTTAAAAATATTGAAGAAGTAATTAATAAGGGAACATCCCTTACTACTGAATTAAATCCAATTGATTTAGCATTAATAAATCAAGGATTTAAAGCAACTCCTTTTAATATTGGCGTAAATGATGTTTTAGAATTTATTTTATATGACTCATCTAATAATTTATTAGAACAAAAAGATTATGGTAATATACGATATATTAAAGGTGAAGAAATCAATGAATACTTAATTAGAAGTGAAAACTATTTAGATAAAGTATTAGATGGTGGTGGATTCTTAATTGATATAAAAAAATTAATTAAAGATGCTGGGTATAATGTTGGTATATTTAGAGTTCAATTGAATTTTGTAAATGATAGAATAGGAAGTTCCGTTGAAAAAGATAAAATGTGGATACATGAAATTTCTGCAACTCGTTTGGAATTAAGATTGTTACCATTTGATAATTTTGATGAAACTTCTAATGCAGATATAGACACTAAAATAGATTTAAATCAGGCATACAATAGCTTTGTAATAAATAAATTTAGTGGAGATGAAGTTTATTCTGAAATAGATGAAATTTTAAATAGATTAACTCCTGCTGATTTATATAATACTTTCCAAAAAATAAAAAACAAAAATTATATAGATCAATTAGCAGCGGAATTTGGTATTAATTCATTTGAGATATTTTTTTCAAAAGTATTGGAATCGATGAAGATAGCGGTAAGACATGCGTTACTTCATAAAAATTCAACAATCGGAAGTAATTTATTTGGTGTAAGTTTAGGAGATGATATTGATTTTACATATTATAATAAAAATGATATAGTAAAATTACTTAACAATAAATTTGAAGAAGCGGTTGAATTTCATTTACCTAAGAGAACTTTATCGGATGATGTAAAATTGGATAACATTACTCAACAAAGTATTGATAAATTACAGGATTTGATACAAACTCTTAAAAGTGACCAAACTCAAACAAATCCAAATTATCAAAAATATATAACAAATCCACCGACAACTGAAGAGATATCTGAAAAATTCACTACGCAAAAGGTAGTATTACCAACAATAGTTGAATCAGATAGACCACCTGTAATTGAATTACCTGTATTGAAAGAACCTATTCAAGAGCCAATTTCAGTAGTAGTTGAACCATCGAATAATGATAGAGAAATCGAAAAAGATAGATTAAGAAGATTACAGGAAGAAATGATGTACCTTAATGAAGGAGGTAGAGGAACTAGATTTGAAGTACCTTATGAATCACCATATTCACAACCCACTCCATCCATTAATACCGGTGGAGAACCCATTAATAATGGAGGATATGGTGGAGGTGGACTTACGGTTGAAAGACCATCTAATGATGATTATATAAGAGATTACGAAAGAAGAAATGTTGAAAATATAAACTAAGATGCCAATACCTAATAGAAATGGATACTATACTGGGCAACAATTCACAAATGAGTTGGGGGAAAGATACACGTGGGTAGGTAGCGAATGGAGACCCGCCGGTAATGATAATTATACACCTGTATCTGCTGCTAGAGAAGTAAATGTAACATTTAATACTTTTTTAGAAGAAAGCGGTACTCCAGTGCAAGTTAGAGTATTAGTAAATGATTTAGATTGGGAAGATAGTGTTTCGACTAACGGAAAGGTAACAGTAAAATTTTTTGATTACCAAATTATTAATCCTACAAAAATATCATTTATTGGAAACAACGTAAGAACTAAAAAAAATTATGTAATCCAGTGTAGAGTAAATCAAGAAAATGATGTTATTATAAAAGAATTGGGAGAGCTTGAATCAGTTGTTACTCCTTCAATTTCAAGTGTACCACCCCCATCAGTTCAAACTCCAACAATTGAACCCTCAACTTTTATCGGTGGAGGTGGAGCTGGATCTTTAAGAGAAGTTAATATAAATAATTTTAGAGGCCCAGGATACGGAATAGATCAAGAAGGGGATATGATACAAAGACAAAATATACAATAAAAGTATTTATAATTGATGGAGAAAAGAGAATATTTTATACCACCTAGTAATCAGATTAATTTTCAAATTGATGTTCCATTTGAACAATTATTCACGCGTGCTCAAGAATTACCATCTCCATTTCTTTCTACATCCGATTTTGTAGCAATTAGAATTGAAAATACACTAAATAAAGATTCGGTAAGAGTTATTGCGGATAAGCAGAGAAACGAAACAGGTCTTTCACTTATACCTTCTCAAGTTTCAACAATAGTAAAAGAATCTCAGCTTTTAAGAGTTCAAAGGGGATCTAAGATATCAATCATTCGAAATGATGCTAGAGCTTACAATATTAGAAGTATAAAGGTTTATGATGAAAATGATATTCTAGTAGAAGAATCAACTGCAAACAACTTTGATTTTGAAAACATTGATAGGGACTATAAAATTATCGTAGATAGTTATGAAGTAGTTCAAACAACTGATTTTCCTTCTTTTCTTACTCCAATTAAACAGGCTTATGTTTGGAATGTTGAGTATAGCAATGAGTTTTTACTTAAAGTAAATGTATCAAATTCTACTCAATATGTAAGATATTATTTCCCAAATCAAATTGGAAGTGATGAATCAAATTCAAAAAAGGTTTATCCAATAAACAATGAAGTTATTATTAATCTTTCTAATCCTCAGGCTTTAGGTAGATTTGAATTGATAATTTTAGCTGGGAATAATGCGGTAGGTGAAAGAGATGAGGTAAGAACTTTTATAGATGTTGTAAGAGAAATAACTTATGGTGAACCGGATGTTACTCAGATAATTTATGATAGAAACATAGTAGAGGCAGATTTAAGACCTTTAGATTTTAATTTTGAATTTGAGTTACAAAGTGTCAATGCTCAGAGTATAGAAATCTTATTAGGCGAAAATGTTATTTATCGTCTTTATATGCAGAATAATAAAGGTAAAGTTTATTTTAATGCAAAAGATTTATACAATTCATATAAGGATTATTTCAATGAAACCGAAAAGACGTATTTTATAACTTTTGGATTTAGGCCATATTTTCATGGATTTAAAGATATTGTATTTGGTAAAACCGAACAAGTTTCGATTACAGTTCAAAGAACAAAGTTTTTAATAGATAAAGGAACTGCGATTAGGGACATCACTTCAGTATTCACGCAATTATTTTCTGGCGGTGATACTAAAAAAAATTACGAAGATAAAATTATTTTTGAAGATGATAAACATCTTTATTATCAAGTAAGAACATCAGCTGACCAATCTTTTGTCATAACAAATACAGGAATGGATAGATTAACATTCTCTGTAAAAGATGGTAAAGTAGTTGAAACTGAGTTTGAAATAGATAGTGAATCGGGTTCTACGAGAAAGAAAAAAGGTTATCTAGATTATGGTTCACTTGTAGTTAAGTTATTAGAACCACTTCCAGGTAATATTGATTTAAATACGCAAGTTTGGATAAGTAAGCAAATTATTCCAACAATAGTAGAATCAATTGTAATAACAGATGAAGATGATGATAAATGTCTTCCTCTCAGACCAAATTTTGGTACTGATGTAATTAACGAAACTGGTCTACAATATTTTGATGAAATTATATCAAGTGGCAGTTTAACATCTACTCAATTAGTAAATAAATACATTTCTCAAAGTGCATTTAATTTAGAAGATTTACAAATTGATTATACAAGTGGTAGTAATGTAGGAACTGAATATTTTTTAAAGTTTGATAACTTTGTAAATTTTGGTGGAGCTTTAACTAGAATAGAAAATTTCCAATATAAAATTGGAACAATAGAAGATTGGCAAAATAAAATAAATTCAACACTTTATTCTGCAAGTTTACTTTCAACATCTTCAAATTCATTATTAACAAGTGCATCGTATAATGATAAGATTCAAATTATAAAAAATGGTTTTGATGGATTTGAGAAAAAAATGTATGAAGATTTTTCAATCACATCTTCAATTAGTTCATTTTTTACATCTCAATCAATTTACGCTGAAATATATGATAGAGAAAATAAAAATTATTTAGTAAAACATATACCACAGTATATTCAGGAAAGCTCAGATAATGTTGAGTATCTAACCTTTTTGGAAATGATTGGTCAACATTTTGATATTGTTTGGTCTTATATTAATGGTATAAATAGAGTAAAAAAAGTAGAACACAAAGCAGTTGATGGTATAACGGATAAATTAGTATATGAATTATTGGAATCATTTGGATGGGATCCTAAAAATCCATTTGAAGGAAAACAATTATGGAATTATGCATTTGGATTAAATGATGATAATTCATCATCAGTAAATACAAATAGTATTGGAAATAATGTAGTTAGTTCATACACACCGGATGCAGCCAAAAAACAAGTTTGGAGAAGAATTCTTAATAACTTACCTTATCTTTTAAAACATAAAGGTACTAGAAAATCAATAAATGCAATTTTATCTTGCTATGGTGTACCTTCTTCGTTATTGACAATAATTGAATTTGGTGGGCCTTCAAACACCCCATCTGAGACAAATAAGTTTACTTATGAAGATAGAAGTGCAGTTTTAAATGTAAGTGGAAGTGATTATCTTAGATTACCTTGGATAAATGGAATACCTGATGCTGTTCAAATTAGATTTAAGACAACTAATAAAGTTGAATCGGAAATACTAAGAGGAGTTTCTGGAAGTAATTATTGGAAGGTTAGTATTGAACCAACTGGAAGTGCTTTATTTGGAAATCTTAATTTTGAATTAGTAAATGATAGAGTTTATGTTGATATTCTAGATTTAGAAGTAACATCCTCATACACAAGTAGTGTGAGTATAAATAACATACCTCTTTATGATGGAGAATTTAAATTCCTTACCGTTCAAAAAACATCAGGAACAGAATCTGGTTTATTATATGATACATACACAATTGATGTAAGAGAATCGATTAATGATAGAATCAAACTAAATAAAAGCGCATCTCTAACATTGCAGGTATCATCATCTAATGCATTAAGTAATACAAATGTTTATTATTCAGGCTCAGCGTGGGATTATGATTCTACTTTATACATAAATGGAAGTGGTTCAAATGGTTTAGTTGGTTCTATTGATGAATTTAGATTGTGGAATGTGGCGTTGTCATCATCGGTGATATCATCTCATACTCTAAATCCAGATGTAATATTTGGTAATCACGTATCATCTTCAACTGATGACCTTTTATTCCGTTTAGATTTTGAATACCCTAAGAACCTTTATTTAACTGCTTCTATTAAAAATGTTGCACCTGTAACACAATCGTATTGGGGAGGAGCTACCGCTAGTATAAATTCAAACTATACCGGTTCAAATACATATCCATATCAATATGAGAGTTACGAAAGATTTGTAACCGCTGAAGTACCTCAAATTGGATTTGTTGGAAAAGATAAAGTAAGACTTGAAGATATTGAATTAGTTGGGCAATTATCATATAAACAAAGGGCAACTAAAAAGGCTTTTGATAGAGCACCAATTGATTCAAATAGATTAGGATTGTTTTTCTCTCCGGTAAAAGAATTGAATTTAGATATTCTTCGTTCTTTAGGAGCAATAAATATCGGTGATTACATAGGAGATTGGAATGATGAATATGGAAAAGATTCATATCCAAATTTAGTAGAATTAAGAAACTATTATTTCCAAAGAACAAATTTAGATTTTGAACAATATATTAGGTTAATTAAATCAGTTGATAAATCTTTATTTGATATGTTAGAACAGGTTATTCCTGCGAGAGCTAATGTATCAAAGGGAATTTTAATAGAACCTTCTTTATTAGATAGAAGTAAAATTAAAATAAATAAACCTGTTGCAGAAAATATATACTATTCAGCATCATTTGATTTAACAAGTACTCAGAATATTACATCTGAAGTTCCTTATTTTACAGGAAGTTTAGATATGGAATCGGGGGTGATTTTAGAGGGAAATACTCCATTTTATTCATCTTCTTATAGTGTGGATGATTTGGTAAATGTAGAATCATCTTATCTTTATTTCACTGGAAGTGATTCCATAATAAGTGATGAAATGGTTAGCGGGGATATAGTTTACAATTCCGGTTCAACTATGGGAGGAATTGAAATTATTATTGATGCGGGATTACAAAATCCTACAATTTTAGGTGAGTATGATTTGGAAAATTCATATCAACAGGTTGGAAACGATCCAGAATCTCCGTTTAGTTTAGGATTTGGATTATTTGGCGAAAAAGGAGCTTTGGATAGAACTTATTTCAGAAACGATGGAACATTGGTATTAACACAAAGGTATAACGCATACTTATTGACAATAAGATATGGTAGATATGTACCAAAGAGAGTTCCTGCTAATGGAGTATCTTCATCTTTATATAACACTCAAAAATTAGGAGCTAATGATAAAATTGAAGTTGAATTGGTTTATAGATATGAAAAGAAATTAGTTTTGATAAGTCCGTTCGATGAAAAAGCGGCTAACGCTTTTAGAAGTCCAACTGCACATTCGTTCTATACTGATATAGTGGCTGCATTAGGAGTATATCCTTATGGTAAAGGTATTGTGACTGCAATTGAAATATTTGATGGATATACATCTGGACACTATCGAAATACTAAAGATACTTCTAGAGGATTAGAAAATAGTTTTTATGAAGGTTCAAAGCAAACTTCATTGACAACAATCGATGGTACATCGGCGGTTGAAGTGTTTGTAACTAATCCAAATAGATTAAGAGTTGCGGCTTCCGGTAGAGGTTCTGGTGAACCAATTTTGGAAGTTGATTAAAAAAAAGTAATAAAACTTAAAGGTTATATATTTATTATTAAAAAAGACCAAAACATTATAAAATGGCTTACTTAGATAATTCAGAAATCATCGTAGATGCTATCCTTACAAAAAAGGGTAGAGAAAAGTTAGCAGCAGGTCAATCTTTAAATATCACTCAATTCGCATTGGGAGATGATGAGATTGATTACCAATTATATGATGCAGCTCACCCAAAAGGTTCTGCGTATTATGATGCTGCAATTAAAGCAATTCCTATTTTGGAAGCATCTCCAGATGAAACACAAGTTCTTAGATATAAACTTGTAACACTACCAAAAGGAACAACAAAAATACCTCAGGTATCAATCAGCATGACAGCGATTACTACCAATCAACAAAGAGGTAAAGTTACTATAACACCAACAACTTCACCAGCGGGTAATTTAACTTCTGGTTATACGGCGGTATTGGCAGATAAAACTGCAGGAACATTAGTAGGATTGGGAGTTGCTGCGGCTGGACAGATTTCAGTTAGTGATTCAATAGCAGCAACTGCAGATGTAAAGAGAGGAGCTACTTTTGAATTTATTCCTAACCCTGCACTTACTGCAACAGTTGTAACAACTTTGACAGTTTATGGAAACGAAACCGGAGGTTCAGTTTCTATTCCTGTGACAGTAAACTATGTAGCATAAAAAAATTAAAATAGAAAATGGCACAAATTACAGGAGCACAAGGAGCAGCAGTAACACAACAATTATCCCAATATCTTATTGATAATGCGGGAGTTATTGATGCAACTGCGATTGCAAACATAATCAACAACGCATTACCTCCTAATGAAAGATTAGGCGTAGCGAGTGGTGGTGTATTATCTCAAGGAATATTTAAGAAGTTTGGTGAATTTGATAAAATTTCAAATAAAATTGAAGTTGTAACTGAAGGTTTATGGAGTAATGGAAGTGGTAGCTTAGATTCAACAATAGCAACTGGATCTACTTCAACAATTGCAGGTCATAGCGGTTCAGATGCATCTAAGTATTATATTAATGTTTATTTGACTGGTTCTAACACCGGTTCATCTGCACCAGTTGAGTTCGCTATTGCTTATGGGCATAAATATGGTAGTGGTTCAGTACAATTAACCACATCGGATTCCGCTTTATTACCAACAAAAGCTATTTATTCTCAGTATAGAATACTATTAAATGATAACTTTGAGGGTGAAGCAGATGAATTCTTTACAGTATATTCATCATCAATTGAAGATGGATATTCAATAGACCACGCTTATGTTATTAATTTAGCAAGAGCAAGATATAGACAACAAGCTGATGCTGGAAACTTAACACTTTCAATTTCCGGTTCGACAAGAACAATTACATTAATTGATGATAGTGGTAAGAAATTTTCTGATAAAGAAGGTAAGGCAGGAACTGTATTTAATATAGTTTCCGGTTCAACTAATTTGGGAACTGAAGCGAGTGCAACTATCAATACATATACCGCATCAAATGCACAGGGATTTGGTAAATTTTATCCGAAATTGGGTATTATTTTGCTGAACCCAACTGCAATTGCAGCTGCAGCCGGTGATATATTATTACCATCGACAGCATCTGCACCTTCTGTTGAAACGTATAATCATAATAAATTATTCAATGCAATTAAAGGTGGTGGTGATTTTGAAATGAGAAGAACTGAAAACGTATCAACTCAACACTTCTTTGTAAGAGCAACAAATAGAGAATTTAACTTCTCTAATAATCCTACATTTGTAAGTGGTTCAGATGGTACATTTAGAGAACCTTCATTTGAATCTGATCCGAAAACATATATAACATCAGTTGGTTTATTCAACGATGCTAATGAACTTATGGCTGTGGCTAAAACTTCACAACCAATAGCAAAATCCTTCGATAAGGAGGTATTAATTAAGGTAAAACTTGATTTTTAAATTTAATTTTTAAACCTTAATTTTAAATAACCCGCTTCGGCGGGTTTTTTATTATTGTATATTTATAGGTGATATGTTTAAATCCATCCAAAAATCAGATATTACAATTAGACCATTTAAAGTCTATAAAAACTGGACTTTAGATTATACGACTGTTCCTATTCGTGCGGTTGAACATCTATCGGGATCTTTTGAAAATAATGAAAATAGAGAAGTAGGGGGGTTTAAAGAATACTCTTTATATAAGGGAGTAAAACAACTTTTTTATTCAAATTCTGCAAAACAAGTAGGAGTTGTTACAAATTGGAATGCTAGAAAGCATAATGCTAATCAAATAAAAAGATATGAGATAAATCTATCTTCTAATTTAGCAACACCTGTAACATCATCATATTCGAATTATTATTCTCAATCCGAAAGAAAGTATATAAATGAATTTCAGCAATTTTTAGACCAAAACAATTATTATGTAAATGATACGGGTGTAATATTTGAGGGTAAATTTACCGATGTTACAAAGGTTTATGGTGTGATGGATAATTATGCTTCATACACAGAGAGGGTTTTGGGAGATAGATTTTTAATGTGGAGTATTCCTCAGAGGTATGTTGGGGAAGGTATAAAGCCTAATTCATTAAGAATACAAAACTATACCACGAATGATTTAATTACAGATGATGGTAAGGGTAATTTAGTATTCGATGGTAAGAATTTTGTTGAAGTAACTGAAATTGATATTGAAAATAATACTATTACTTTTTTAATGAATGATGGTGTATTCTACATAATGGATTTAATTTCGTTTAATTTAGGTGATGAAGAAAGCAATACGCCAGGAAGTTTTGTAGTAAGTTATAACGGCAGCCCTAATTCATCAACAGAGATTTATAGTTTTGATATTTTTACAGGAGTTTTATATGCAGCAGGTACATTTAATTTTCCATTAGAATTAAGTAGATACAATGGAGCAAGTACAATAGGTAATATATTTTACTCAAATGGTATAATCATACTTACTTATGGGGTTGAAAGATATAGAGACACATTAGAAGAGGGTGAAAACTATAATTTTGGCGATGATGATAATTGGGATATGAGATTCCAATCTACTAAAACTATCTATGAAAATGAAGTATTTTTGGAAATAAATCCAAATGAATTTAACTACTCAACTAATCCATCTGCAACTAAATTTTATAACGGAGATGTTTATGTAAGAAAATACATTCCATTTACACCAGGAAGTGTAACTTCTCCTACTAATGAATATAATTTAGATTTTAGATTAGTATCTGATTTTGATGGTACTACTAAGATAGGGTTTGATGAATATGAATACAGCTCATCAATAGACCCAACTGGTTCATATTTAGCACCTTATGTTACAACAATAGGTTTATATGATGAAAATTATGATATGGTTGCGGTGGCAAAAATACCATCTAAACCTAAATCAACTCCGGATTATCCAATCAATTTCGTTATTCGTTTCGATACTTAATATTTATATAAAACAAAGACAAAATGGCACAACTAATAGACTTGTACAAAGATTCAAAACTTGCTGAAAAGAATGCACCAAACCAAAAAGTTGATTTTATCAAAACTAAGGTTGGAGGAGCAATCGCAGTAAAGGGATTTACTTCAAAAGCATTAATAGGTAATACAGACTATAATTTAGAAGAAAGAGTGTTATCAGCAGCAAGAAAGGGACAGGCTGACTTAACAAAATATACTGATACAATAAAACGATAATAATCGATACGGTTACGTTATGTGGAAATACAAAGAAAGTATAATCTCTGATATATCTCAGATTCCTGAGGGAGCATTTGGGTTTGTATATGAGGTAGTATATCTCCCATCTGGGAAACGATATGTTGGTAGGAAACAACTTATATCAATAACCACAAAAGCATTGGGCAAAAGGGAGATATCAGAGCTTACTGATAAAAGAGCGAGTAAAAAAAAGAAAGTTCAAAAGGAGAGTGATTGGAAAACATACTATGGTTCTCACTCTGAAATTAAACAGCTTATTAAAGAAGGGAAACAGGAAGAATTTGAGAGAACAATTCTTCAATTTGCATATTCTCCAAAGCATCTTACATACTTAGAAACAAAGTACTTATTTTCATTAGAAGTATTAGAAAATTCGGATTTGTATTTCAATGATAATATTTTAGGAAAATTTTTTAGAAAAGATATACCATCTAAATGACAAACTTATTATTGAATTTTGGTTGTTCTTTTACCTATGGAGAGGGATTAGAGTTTCATTATTGGAAGGAAAATTATCCTAAAACCTTTGAATTATATAGAAATAAGGTAACATACTATCCATCGAGTTTAATAATGATTTCTTTGGAGGAATTGATTGCTTACCGAGAAAAAAATAGATATTCTGGCATTTTAAAGAATTTTTTAAACTTAAATTTATTAGGTAAAAGTGAGAATGGTGGGAACAATTATAGAAATATTGAAAGACTCGAACTTTTAATCAATTACTTAAAAATAGAAACTAATTATGTTCCAAAATATTGCGTGTTTCAGTTTACAAATATAATAAGGGATATATTAGAATTCACACATAATCCGCATGGATATGATATAGGAGATGATGGGGTGAAGTGGCTAGGTGCTGAAAAGAAAAAAGAGGTTGTTGAAAGTCTTAACTTATTAGATGACCCAATGCGAAGAACAAGTATAAATCAAACAGTGGCAGATGTATTCTTTGTAGTATTCGGTAGATTAATTGAAAATTTTAGAGTATTGGAATCTATGGGGTGTAAGTGTGTATTTTTTATGGGATTAGAAGATTTCTATTCATATCATTTAGTGGAGAGTACTATAAAGACAAACGAATTTTATATGCCAATTATTTTTAATGGACACGAATATAGAAGTTGGGATGCTATGAACAAAGATTGTTATCTAACCCTTAAGCAAAATATTGGAGTAAATGATGATCATCCTTGTTTAGATTCACATAAATGGTTAGCTAACCAACTATATAAGAAATATCTTCAGCTTACAAAATAGTATAGATGAAAAAACTTTATCTATTTGGCGATTCTTTTTCAATGATAGATACAACGCTGAAAGAGAATAATCAAAAATATCTGGAAGTAAATGCTCATTATTCAATTTCAAATGAGCATATTATTAAATTAGCAAAATTAAAATTGATAAAATTAATAAAAGAGGGTGCAAGAAATTGTAATATTCTTATTCAATTGACCGTGCCAAACCGTATGTTGGTTATCAGTAGTGATAAGTTAAAACATTCAATTACAAATCCAGCAAATCTTTCATATTCATACGACCATCTTCTATTTTCGGATTTAGATATCTTTGAAAAGGATATGTATTCAACTTTGTATCCATACACATCAATAGAAAAAGATTTTGCTTTTAAAAATTTATTTGTCCCATATCAAACTTTAATTGTAGAAAATAATTATAAAAAACTAATTAAAGATTGGCAAACTGAATTAGAACTTTTAATTTTATTAGGTAAATCGAATGATATTAATGTTGAATTTTTTTATTATACAAATGATTATGATGTGATTCTTAATAAATTTGAGGCCGGATTACACATTAGATTTGGAGAATATCATAGTTTGGAAACTTTCTTAAAGAAAAATTTTGAATATTCATATTTTTTTTCTAAATTAGATAAACATTTTAACCAAAATGGGATATTTTGGTATTTAAAGCTTCTTAAAGAAAGATATGATTTCTGAAATTGATAAACAATTTGTAAAGAATAAAATTGATGATGTTTTAGGAGGTGGAAGAAATTTGGGCAAAGATGAGATTCAATATTATTGCCCCTTTTGCTCACACCACAAACCTAAACTGCAAGTCAATTTAGAATCTCAAAAATGGAGATGTTGGGTATGTGATTCCAAAGGTAAAAAAATATACACTCTTCTTCGTAAATTGCAAGTTGATAGAGAAGTAATAGTAAAGGTTAATACTATTTACAATGAAGCAAATATTGGTGGAGATGTAAGAGATGAAGAACAAATTGAACTAAAATTACCTTCTGAATATAAAACCATTTTAGATAACCAGCACATTATAGAATATAAAGTTGCATATAACTATCTTAGAAAAAGGGGTATAAGTGATAATGATATTCTTAAACACCGAATAGGTTATTGCGATAGTGGGTTATACAAAGGTAGGGTTATTATACCATCTTATGATTCAGATAGCAGATTAAATTTCTTTATAGCTAGAAGTATCTATCCCAATGAAAATATGAAGTATAAGAATCCTCCTGTATCAAAAAATATAATTGGATTTGATTCAACTATAAATTGGGATATGCCTATAACACTTTGTGAAGGGGCATTTGATGCAATTGCAATTAAAAGAAATGCAGTGCCTATTTTTGGTAAAACTCTTCCCAAAGTTTTAAGTGATAAGATTCTAACAAAAAAACCATCAGTTAATATTGTATTGGATAAAGATGCTATGGGAGATGCTGTTAAGCATTATCAATATCTAACTAATAATGGAATTGATTGTAAAATAATAACTCTGAATGGGAAAGACCCTTCGGAAATGGGATTTACCGAAGTAACAAAACAAATAGAAACAAATACAACTTCATCATTTGAAGATTTAATAAAACTTAAACTATCATTATAAAATGGATACTAATACATCGTATAAATTTGCATTGGGTACAATTCTAATCATAGGAATTATTGCAATTGCTTTAAGCATGAACCACAATAAAGAAAATATAACAACCGCTGAAAAAAGTTATTTAGTTAAATTGGAACAAATTGATTCTTTACAAGATGTAATTGATTCTCTACAAACTGAATTGAAATTTCAAGACGATGGGTTTGATACTAAGGAAAATAGATACGAAGATATTATTAGTGAATATGAAATTGGATTATCTTATTTAAAAGATTATCATCCGGCTGCATATAAAGATTTTCATCGTATAATTGGAATGAGAGAAAGATATAGTAGAAATTTGGATAGAGAAAATAAAGAAAGGTTAAAAATGAATAAAGATGAATAACATAGATAAATCATATCAAAATTTACTACAAGATATTTTAGATAATGGTATTCAGAAAGGTGATAGAACTGGAACTGGAACTATATCAGTATTTGGTAGACAGATTCGCCACAAAATGAGCGAAGGGTTTCCTTTGCTTACTACAAAGAAGATGGCATGGAAAACTATGGTGACAGAACTCCTATGGTTTTTAAGAGGTGATACTAACATCAAATATTTAGTTGATAATGGGTGTCATATTTGGGATGGAGATGCATACAAACGATATGAAAGAGTTTGGAATTGGGATTTAGATGAACCCCTACCAATGAAAGATTTTATTGAAAGAATAAAAACCGATGATGAATTCGCTAAGATATGGGGTGAATTGGGGCCAATTTATGGTAAACAATGGAGAGATTGGAATGGGATAAACCAAATCCAAAACTTAATCAACGAACTTAAAACAAATCCTGATAGTAGAAGATTGATGGTAAATGCTTGGAATGTAGGTGAGTTAAACGAAATGGTTTTACCGCCTTGTCATTATGGATTTCAAGTTTATACAAGACCATCTACACGAGATGAGAAAATAGTAAATCCCGGTAAGTATCATACAATATCTTTAATGTGGAATCAAAGAAGTGTGGATACATTTTTAGGATTACCATTTAATATTGCTTCTTATGGATTATTATTAGAAATGATTGCAGATGAAGTACAAATGATACCCGATGAATTGATCGGTAATTTAGGTGATACTCATTTATATTTAAACCATATTGAACAGGCTAAAGAACAAATTAGTAGAACTCCTTATCAGTTACCAACAGTTCATGTAAGAGGTGGAATGGAATCATTTATGCCAGATGATATTATTTTAGAAAATTACATATCACATCCGACAATAAAAGCACCCTTAAGTAATTGATATGTTAATTCATATAACACCCGATGAATTAGAAGAGGAGTTTAGAGATAGTTGGAGAATGGGGTTTATATCCCAACCATCTATTGATTATGCTGATAATGCAATCTATGCGGTGTTTGAAGGAAAACAAGTAATTATATTTAGATTTAAGAATTATGGTTTTATAAACGATAATCGATATAATACCTATGATATTTCAGCGGGTAAGGCCGGTATAACAATAAAAATAAAAAGGAATGGCATTTAAACCAATCAAAGTAAATAAAAATTGGGGATATGAATTATGGATTCATAATGATGAGCAGTATTGTGGTAAATTGTTAGTTTTTCCCAATGAAGGAAATCGATTCTCAATGCATTATCACATGATTAAAAATGAAACGTGGTATGTTCAGAAAGGAGCATTTGAATTTCATTGGATTGATACCGATGAAGCAAAACTACATAAAGAAATTCTTAATGTTGGAGAGTGTGTTTATATAGATAGAGGTAAGCCTCATCAACTAATCGCATTAGAGCCTGAATCGATAGTATTTGAAGTATCAACTCAACACTTCGATGATGATAGTTACCGAATTTACCGAAATAATCCAAACGATTTATTATGACATACATAACAGCACACCTTCCATCATTAGAAGATTTAAAAAGGCAATTAGAACAAGATCCCGACAAATTAAGGATATATGCAAAATATATGGGATATGAAGGCCCTTCGGAATCAATGGATTATTTAGAAGTTAAATTAAAAGAATATTTCGAAGCTAAAAAATTAGAAAAATAATTTGGATATATCCCATTTTTTTCGTATCTTTACACTAAGAAATATACTATGATCAAGTTAGATAATGTTAAATACATCTATCACTTAGCCGATTTGCATATTCGTAATCTAAAAAGGCATAAGGAGTATAGAGAAGTATTAAATAAATTTTTATCCGATGTGGATTCTCAAAATTTAGAGGATTCCATAATCTACTTAGCTGGCGATATTGCTCACGCTAAAACTGAAATGTCTCCTGAATTAGTAAGGGAAATCACTTGGTTTTTTACCGAGTGTGCAAAAAGGAGACCTACATTTGTTATCACAGGAAATCACGATTGTAACCTAAACAATAAAGACCGTTTAGATGTTCTTACTCCTATATGTGATAATCTTTCACTTCCAAATTTAGTTTATTTAAGAGATACCGGTGTATATCAAATCACCGATGATATAACTTTTACTGTTTACTCAATTTTAGATAAAAAAGAAAATTGGCCTAAAGGTAAAGATGTAAATGGTAATAAGAAAATTTGTTTCTTTCACGGGCCTGTTGATGCGGCAAAAACTGATATTGGTTATGTGGTATCTTCTCACAATTTCACACCCGATATGTTTGATGGGTTTGATATGGTGTTAATGGGAGATATTCACAAAAGACAAGTTGTTCAACAAAGAGATAAAGCAAATGGGAAACCGATAGTAGTTTATGCCGGTTCAACTGTCCAACAAAATCACGGAGAATACTTAGAGAATCATGGTTATCTTCTTTGGAATGTAGAAACCGAAACATTTGAAGAATTTAACATTCATAATGATTATGGATATCTAACTATTGATGTTGTAAATGGAGTGATTCCACAATGGGTTAAAGATGAAATTGGAACTAAATTACCTAAACAACCTAGATTAAGAGTTCGTTTCTCTGATACTGAAGTAAGTGATATTAAATTAGTATCAGCTGAATTACAACAAATGTTTAAGGTAAACGAAATTACAATTACCAAACAGGATACTCTTAATTCACTTAAATCAAAGAACCGAAACGCTAGAAACTTAGCGGGTAATGTTAAAGACCCAAATGTTCAGAATGGATTGATTAGAGAATATTTGGAAAGGCAGTTTTTATTAGATGATCAAACATTGGATAAGATTGTTGAAATAAACAATAAGGTAAATCTTAAAATTACACATGAGGATACCGATAATATCCTTTGGATTCCCAAATCATTTGAATTCAGTAATATGTTTTCTTATGGTGAAGGTAATAAAATAAATTTTGAAAACGCAAGGGGTATCATAGGATTATTCGCACCAAATACTCAGGGTAAATCATCTCTATTTGATTCACTTTCATTTTGTATTTTTGATAAGTGTAGTAGAGCATTTAAGGCTACTCACATTATGAATAATCAAAAAGATACATTCAGTTGTAAATTCAATTTTGAAATTGATGCAGTGGATTATTTTATTGAAAGAGAAGCTCATACTACAAAGGGTGGTAATGTAAAGGTAAATGTAAACTTTTATAGAATAGTGGATGATGTAGAAGAATCTTTAAATGGTGAGGAGAGAAGAGATACAAATGATATCATTCGCAAATACTTAGGTACTTATGAAGACTTTGTAATGACGTCTTTATCATTGCAGGGTAATAATGCATTATTCATTGATAAATCGCAATCAGAAAGAAAAGATATTCTTGCTCAATATATTGGTGTAAATGTATTTGATAAGTTATTTGATGTAGTAAACGAAGATAACAAAGAGGCATCCATATTATTAAAGAACTTTAAGAAAGATGATTTTTCACAAAGATTAGCAGAATTAGAAAGTACTATATCACAAGGAGAAAATAAATTCGATTTATTAGTTGAAGAGAAAGAAGATTTAGAATCTGATAAAACTGAAATAGAAAAAAAATTATCTAATTTAGAATCTCAAATTATACAAACAACTCTTACATTAGATTTAGATGAAGAAACTAAAAAATTAAACTTATTCACTTCATCGTTGGCATCTCATACCACTAAGTTGGAAAAGATGGAAACCCAACTTACTCAAGCGGAAGGTATAGTATTAGAATTGATAGAACAAGAAAAGATTTTATCTAAATTTACTATTGGAGACGACGTTATAGATATTGAAACCGCTTATTCGGATTATAAATCTAAGAAATCCGATTTGATAGAAGCTGAGAAGGTTCACTCAAATGCTAAAATTTATTTGAATAGTGCAAATGAAAAAATTCAACATTTAGAAAATCACAAATATGATCCTAATTGTGAATTTTGTTGTGATAATGCATTCGTAAAAGATGCAATGAATGCTAAGAATTCATTACCTCAATTAGAATTAATTGTAGAAGAGGCAATGAATGATGTAAGTGGTATTCTCCAAACATTACAAATATTGGATGGTATAGAAGAAGCATATAAATCATACCAAACGAAAAATAAAGAAATAAATGATTCCAAAACATTAGTTAGTAGAATTAAAGAACAAATATCTAAAACTAAATTGGATATTAGGGATTGTGAAGATGGTATTAAACTATCAACTGCTAACATTGAGGAGTATCATAAGAATAAAGAGCAAATTGAAACAAATAAACAACTTCGTAAGAATATTGCTGATACTAAACAAATAGTAGAGGGTATTAAGAAAGAGTTGAAAAGAAAGGGAGATGAAATATTAGATATCAATACTACTATTTCAAAAGCTAGACAGGAGAAGACAACGATTGAAGATAATATCGCTAAGATTAAAGAATTAGAGGAAACCAATAAATTATACGAATACTATTTAGATGCGGTAAAAAGAGATGGTATTTCTTATGAGTTGATTTCTAAAACACTCCCATCTATTGAAGGTGAGATTAATAACATTTTAGGTCAAATAGTAGAGTTCAGTATGAACTTACAAATGGATGGTAAGAATGTAAATGCTTATATCAATTATGGAGATAGTAGGAAGTGGCCTTTGGAGATGTGTAGTGGTATGGAGAAGTTTATTAGTGGATTGGCTATAAGGGTTGCATTAATCAATATTTGTAACCTACCACGTCCAAACTTCTTAGTAATTGATGAGGGATTCGGTACATTGGATAGTGAGAATTTACAATCACTATTTATGGCTTTTGCTTATCTAAAAACTCAATTTGAATTTGTGATTGTAATTTCACATATTGATTCTATGAGAGATGTGGTGGATACTCTTTTAGAAATTAAGAAAGATAACGGATTTAGTTCTGTTAAGTTTTAACTCTTTCCGCCGGTAGTATATTTCTAACTTTTGAAGTGGTTCGTATTTTTTCTTTAATTAGATTAGATACGAACCTACTCATTTTGTAACCTCTCTCATCACAATACTCTTTTAATGCAGTATGAACCTCTTTTGGGAGTTGTAACATAGCATATTGTTCTGATTTCTTTATCATTCTTTAGATTTCTTTAGTTTTTACTTATATAAATACATATAAGAGATATTTATTTTTGAATAAGAATTTAGAAATGTCTAGAATAAAAAAAACTTCCCCACTACTTAATTTATCAAACTTTCAAACTTTTATAGTTGATAATAATCCCCTTTCTCAGTATTTTAAAATTTCCGAATTAGGAGATTTATTTACTGCGGGTAAAAATGGTTTTTTAATAGAGGGTTCTACATTTCTTAAACCATCTACTGAAATTAAAATTGAAGTATTAGATACCGAAGGTAATCCATTATTTGTTGAACCAGGTGAAGGTATTCCAGAATATTATGAAGGGTTATCCAAATTAATTGGTGTATATGTTTACGAAGATACTCCAATTGGAATTGGTAAAATTACAATTTTAGGGGAATTAGATACGTGGTTAGATGAAAATGGATTTCCACAACCTATACCTGAAGATTGGGCTGGAATTTATAACGTTAAATGGGAGAGAGATATTAAAATTAATAAAAATATCCCCAACGAAACTAGAGTTAGGTTTGTGAGAAGACCTGAGGTAATTATTGAGGAATTAAATGAAAGTTTTTATTCCAGAAATTTAGTAAATGCGACTCAAACAGATGGATTAGTAAGAGGTATTGCTTTAACTCCAACAGAAGGAACTACTATAAGAGGATATAGGGGTGGTATAAGATACTTAGTACAAAAACAAAGTGGTGGATTTTTTGATGGAGGAAATTTTATTTCAGTAACAGGAACAGGAATTCAAAACGCGGAAATAGTTGAATATCTTAATAGTAGTTCAGTTGTTGTAGCAACACCATTTACTTCATCAGATGGGTTGGTTTCGAATTTTAGTGGTAAAAATTATTCATTATCATATCAGTATAATCAGAATCCAGTTGCATCATCAATATTAGGTTCGTTTGGTAGATTTGAAATTAATCAACTCCAAACTTTTGTAGGAGATGTAGAGAGAATAAAAGTATTTAAAAAATCAAGAGCATCGAATGTTGATTATGAAGTAATTCAAGATACTAGAGTTGAACCATCTGAAATACTCACTGCAATAGTTTCTGGTTCAGCGATTGATGTTGGTCATTTTAGTGCATCTTATGAAAACGGTCAAAGTTGGAATTCATTTTGGACTACACAAAGTAACGCGGGGAATATATTAGATTCTTCAAAAATTTATAGAGCAGTAAAACTTAGAAATAATAGATTATCAACTAATTTAGGAGATGATATTAGATTAGAAAGTGGCAGTGAGTATGCATTAGAGTTTTACAACTATTACGATACTTCTTCAAATAATCCAAATGATAAATTAAATGTTTACCTAACAAGTACTCTACGAAGTGGAAGTGGTATTTCAAATTATTATCTAACACAAAGTTTAGCAGTCTTAACTGGTTCAAATGAATTTAGAAGTGCAAATAAAAGAGTATATAATTTTGTACCCCCTATAACTGATAATTGGGCAATAAATTTTGAATCATCTAATACAACTTCTAATTCATATTGGCATGTTGGAAGTGTTAGTTTAAAAGCTGCGCATGAATTAGGGTTTTCACCTGATGAATTCAATTTTATAATTCCTATTGATAGAGATTTAGAAAGGGAAACTTTTGATTTTAAATTTGAGTTTTTCGATATTAATAACAATTATGTTCCAATTACGGTAACAAGTGCAAAAACATTTCAAAGTGGTAATATTGGATTAATTGATAAAAATATAATAATCGACACCGATAAACAATTTTTTAATTTTTCATCATCACTAGAAGGTTCTCCCATAGATCAAACAATTAATATTACCGGAACTAAAAACCGAATATTAGGAAATCTCTTAATTACATCACAGGCATTTGATACCGGAGGAATCGAAATACCTGCAGCAACATATTCAAATGCAGGATACTCTTATCCAGGTGCATTATCAAATTATAACGAAGATATATATAGTTTGTCCGCATCTTTAAGTATTGCAAGTTTTACAGGTTCGCTTCATACATCTTCATTAGTTGATAGAATAACATATACATTAACGGAAGTTGAATCAGTTCAGCCATTTATTAAAAGATTTACAATTAATAGATTAGTAGCAGGAGCAAGTGGTGTAAATGGAGATGATGCAAGAATCTTGACTGTTTCTGCAAATACAAACCAATTTATTTATGAACCAACTGGGCCAGGATTAAAACCATCTGGTCAAATTATTCTTATAGATGTAAGAAAGCAAAATTTAGTTTCCGGTTCTTTAACCGTAAATTCTGGATCTGGAGTTCCTGCACTTACTTTATTATCTTCTGATGTAAATGGTGTAACTACATTTAGATTAAATGGAAGTGCATATTCACACTCATTAGGTGAAAGGATTTATGCGTTTACTGGTTCGGATGAATTCTTAAATACTTATTCTGATTCAGTTAAAATTACACCCGTACTAAATTTTGATGGTATATCGGTTGTATTAACAAATGAATCATCAACCTTTCCTGCAAAATCAACTGGAGATATAATTCAAACCTCAGATTTAGCATTAGGTAGTGGTAGTGTAATAATGACAATTAATTCTGCATCTATTGCATATACTGCTAGTGCCCAATTAGGAGCTAATAGATTTACAATACTAAGCCAAACTGCTAGTGGAGTTACTGCAAATGCAATCTCATCAACATCGGCGAGTTATTCTATAAGTGGATTTCCAAACACCGCTGATTCTGGTTCATTGGAATTGGCAATACGATATAAAGCGGGTGATAATTCTACAACTGCTGATTTTAGAAAATTTGTAACATATACTAAGGCAAAAAAAGCTGCTCCGGTATTAGAATTTATAATCGGAAATAATAATCAATCAACTGATGCAAAATCGACCGGTGAACAAATTGGTGCATTTGCAAATTCTTCTTTGGTAGTAAAAGAACAATATAATGGAAGTGCTACTTTTTTAAATTTAGCGGGAGCTCCAACAATCAATAGTAGTTCTGCTTTTACTACTATAACTAAAACCGCAACTTTACTTACCTATCCAACAATGGCAAGTGGGACTGATTCAGTTGAATTATCAGTTACGGGATCAGTAGTTGATTCAGAGGGAGTTAGTAGAACTGTTTTTGGAAATGTATCTTTAACAAAATTAAAAAAGGCGGCACCCGTTTTAGAATTTGTAATAAGCAATAATAATCAATCAGCTGATGCAAAATCAACTGGAGTACAATTAACTTCGTTTAGTGACTCAACGCTTTCAGTAAGAGAAATATATAATGGTTCAACTTCTAACTTAACATTATCAGCTGCCCCAACAATTAATAGTAGTTCTGCTTTTACTACTATTACAAAAAGTGCAACTTTATTATCATATCCTTCAATGGCGAGTGGAACAAACTCGGTAGAATTATTTGTGACTGGTTCAGTAACTGATAGTGAAGGAAGTAGTAGAATAGTATATGGAGGAGTTTCACTTACAAAAGTTAAAAAGGCCGCACCATCTGTTATCCTTACTGCAACTCCTCAAACACAAACTGTTGCAGCAACATCTGCAAGTGTCCAAACAGGAAATCTTAATACAGTTGCCTTAGATGCATTAGAAGGAACTACATCAGTATTTAATTCGGCATCCATATTGCTGAGTAATTTTACCGGTGGAAGTATTTCAACAAAGACATTAACATTAGGTACAATACCGAATGGTGTACCGGCTGCATCTGCGAGTATAGGAATAAATTATACTGATACTGAAGGAACGATAACCAGTAAAACAATTAATGTATCGGCTGTTAAAGCATTGGCGGGAGCTAGTGGTTCGCAGGGAGATCCTGGTACAAATGGAACAAATGGATTGAGAACTGCTACGGGAATGGTGCATTATCAATTAACATCAACATCCGCTCCATCTAACCCAACCGCAACATCATATACATTTAGTAATGGAACATTTAGTGGATTAACTGCGAATTGGGGGACAGGTGCACCTACTTACGCGAGTGGTAATACTAACAAATATTGGTATTCATTTTTTACCGCTGTTGAAACATCTCCTGGATCTGGAGTTGGTAATGTAACTTTTGGTAACTCAACTCAAGCAATTGGTTTTAGTGGGTTAGTATCATTTACAGGAGCGAATGGGGTAAGTGATGGTTCTAATGCTCTTACTTTTGGGGTAGCTGGTACAACATTGATTAATGGTAGTAATATATCAACTGGAAGGATTACTTCAACGAATATATCTTTACCAGCTGGATTTAATTACGCTAATGGGAAATATGTAAATGCGGGTACTTTAATAAATTTAGATAGTGGGAGTATTCATACTAAAAACTTTTATATAAGTTCTAGTGGTGATGCGGAATTTAAAGGTAGATTAAGTGCGGTAGGCGGAACTTTTACCGGTGAGTTAGTGGCAGCGAGTGGATATTTTAGTGGTTCTATTGCGGCAACAGATGGTTATATTGGAAATTGGGTTTTGACTGGGCCAACATTATACGCTAGTGCAAATAATAGAAAAGCTCAATTATCAGCAGTAATTCCCTCAATGGAATTTTATAGTGGAAGTAGTTTGGTTGTAGATATAAACGCTAATACTTCATTATCTCCAAAAACGGCCGCAACTATTACTCCATCCCCAACTTCTGCAAATCAAAGTACGGCTTTATCAAATCAAACCTATGCAGCGGTAGCAGGTACTGAATACTACTATTCATCGGCAGAATTTTTAAGTGGAAATACTTCAACATTTTCAATAGGAGCAGGAAGTGCATTAATAGGTAAAACTTGCGCATTAAATGCAACTGTAGGAGGGGCGACTGGAAATAGCTTTGGTGCTTCCGGTGATGATGTTGTTCCTCCTAATAATTTATTATACCAAAGATTTAGTTTTAGTTATGGATTTAGAGTTACTGGGCCTGGTGGACTTTCTCAAGATATTACAACTGCGTATGATGGGAGTACGGTTAGGGGTGGTATAGGGCCATACACTATAAGTCAAACATATACTTCCCAAACTTTATCAACTACGTTTGTTTTGGCTCAAGGTACATACACTATAACTCCAATTTTAACTGGCATATATGCGGGAGCTGTTATGCAAATAGCATCTCCACCGGCTCTTTTTTCATTAAATATGACCAGTCCATCTTTAAGTTCTATTGAAGCCGCGATTCCTGTATCAAAAACTGAATTAGCTGCTGGAGGTATGCAGGTTGTATTTAGTAGTACAAGATTTATAGAAGTTCAAAGAGCTAACAACTCAGATTTCGTAAGTATTGGAGGTGGATTAACTTGTACAGGAGATGTTACTGCAAATACTTCGGATAGGAGATTAAAAGAGGATATAAGAATTATAGATAGTCCATTAGAAAAAATAGAAAATATACGAGGTGTATTTTTTAAATGGACAAATGAAGCTAAGAAAAAAACTGGAAATGAAACTGATGAGGAACAAGTTGGATTTATAGCACAAGAAGTTAGAGATGTGTTACCTCATATTGTAAAACCTGCACCATTTGATAAAGATATGTCAACTGGAAAATCAATAAGTGGGGAAAATTATTTGACAATCCAATATGAAAAAATAGTTCCGCTGTTATTAGAAGGGATAAAAGAATTGAAAAAAGAAATAGACGAATTAAAAAAGAATAGGTAATGCCGATACCATCATCAGGAGCGATTAAAATGTCTGAAATACGAGATGCGTTGGGTTTAACTCCAGCATCTCCATCTGGTACGTCATTAAGAGAATATAATAGATTAGCAAAAATAGCAACTGGGTTAGCAAAATTTGATACTCCTGATGTAATGTCGGATTTTTATAATTATTCAGGAGCACCAAGTCCTACTCCGAGTCCGACTCCTGCGCCAACTCC
>JACCDW010767776.1_pt1 | contig 49194 bp, 38 predicted proteins | sample 7449781 | NCBI WGS metagenome assembly JACCDW01 (sample SAMN15323449, study PRJNA562643) | freshwater metagenome | isolation source: river surface water | place: USA:Blue River Watershed | collected 2017-08-18
ATTCAGGCCTTACGCCATCCCTGATTTTTACAGAAGTTTTGCCATTGTCCGCCACCCCCTTGAAAATCGAGTTTCCTGAGTCTTTGCCAGTGTCGGCAAAGCGCGACGAAATTGCGCAGGCCATGGCGGATCACCAGGTCATCATCGTCTGTGGCGAGACCGGATCAGGCAAAACCACCCAACTCCCCAAGATTGCCCTGGCTCTGGGCCGCGGCAAGCTCAATGCTGCCCCCGGCCAACGTGCAAAGTGGATTGGCCATACCCAACCCAGGCGCATTGCCGCCAGCAGTGTGGCCAAGCGCATTGCAGAGGAGTTGAAAACGCCCTTGGGCGATGTGGTGGGTTACAAGGTGCGGTTTCAAGACCGCTTGTCTAAGGATGCTTCGGTCAAGTTGATGACCGATGGCATTTTGTTGGCCGAGACGCAAAACGACCCGTTGCTCGAAGCCTACGACACAATCATCATCGATGAAGCGCACGAACGCAGCCTGAACATTGATTTCTTGTTGGGCTACTTGTGCCAGATCTTGCCCCGTCGTCCCGACTTGAAAGTGGTCGTGACTTCGGCCACCATCGACGCTGATCGTTTTGCGCAGCACTTTGCGTCCAGCAAAGGTCCTGCACCGGTCATCATGGTGTCGGGTCGCACCTTTCCGGTTGAAATGCGCTGGCGTCCCTTTGAGGAATCGCGTGAACGCGATTTGAACGATGCCATTGCAGAGGCCGTGGATGAGCTCTGGACAGGCCATGCTTCTGGCGACATCTTGGTGTTTTTGCCGGGCGAGCGTGAAATTCGCGAGGCCAATGACCATCTTCGCAAGCACTTGTCGCACAGCGCTGTGACGCGTGGGGCAGAAGTCATGCCTTTGTTTGCGCGTTTGTCCCAGTCTGACCAAGAGCGCGTGTTTGAAAGCCACAACGGTCGCCGCATCGTATTGGCCACCAACGTGGCTGAAACCTCTTTGACGGTGCCTGGCATTCGTTATGTGATCGATGTGGGCACTGCACGTGTGAAGCGGTACAGCCTGCGCAGCAAGGTGGAGCAATTGCTGGTGGAGCCCATCAGCCAAGCGGCGGCCAATCAGCGCGCTGGTCGTTGCGGCCGTGTGGCCAATGGCATTTGCATCCGTTTGTACGACGAGAAAGATTTCAACGGCAGGCCACGTTTTACTGATCCGGAAATTTTGCGCTCTTCGTTGGCCGGCGTGATTTTGCGCATGAAGTCTTTGCACTTGGGTGTCGTGGACGATTTCCCTTTCATTGAAGCGCCGTCCAAGCGCGCCATTACCGATGGGTATCAGTTGCTGGCCGAGCTTGGCGCCGTGAACGATGCCAATGAGTTAACCCGCACAGGCGTAGAGTTGGCGAAGCTGCCACTAGACCCACGCGTTGGCCGCATGATCTTGGAAGCGCGTGACCGACAGGCTTTGGACGAAGTGTTGATCATTGCCAGTGCCTTGTCGGTGCAAGATGTGCGCGACAGACCCTTGGATGCGCAAGCACAGGCCGATCAGGCGCATGTGAAGTTTGACGACGAAAAGAGTGAATTCACAGGCTATTTGAAATTATGGAAGTGGTTATCCGAGGCGCGTGGCGGCAAGTCCGCTGCAGGCTCTGAGCACAAGCTGAGCAATCGTCAATATGAACAACTCTTGCGTCAAAACTTTGTGAACGTTCGCAGAGTTCGTGAATGGCGCGATACGCATACGCAATTGCACACGACGGTTGCTGAGCATCGATGGGTCCTGAATGCCAAACCTGCGAGCTATGAACAAATCCACTTGTCGATGTTGGCGGGTTTGCTTGGCAATGTGGGCTGCAAGCTGGACGATGAAGACGTTTACTTGGGCGCACGTGGCATCAAGTTTTACCGTCACCCAGGTGCGCACTTGTCTAAAAAGCCTGGACGCTGGACGGTGGTCTCTGAATTGGTGGAGACCACACGCTTGTTTGGTCGTGGCATTGCCAACATTGAACCTACTTGGCTTGAGCAAGTGGGAGGTCATTTGCTGCGCAAGCAACTCTTAGATCCGCACTGGGAAAAGAAGTCTGGCGAGGTCATTGCACTAGAGCGGGCCACGCTTTATGGCCTGGTGGTGTACAGCGGTCGACGCGTGCCCTTTGGCAAAGTGGACCCTCAAACAGCACGTGAAATTTTCATTCGCGAGGCCTTGGTGCAAGGGCAGTGGGAAACACAACTGCCGTTCTTGGCGGCCAATCACAAGATGATTGCCAAGGTCGAAGAGTTAGAGCACAAGTCGAGACGCCAAGACGTTTTGGTGGACGATGAGCTGATTTATGCTTTTTACGATCAGCAAATTCCAGCCGATGTGTGTTCGGGGCGTTTGCTTGAAGCTTGGTATCGCAACGAAGTGAAGCGCCAACCTAAGTTGTTGGTGCTTAGCCGTGAAGAGTTGATGCGTCATGAGGCAGCAGGCATTACCACACAGGCTTTTCCCAAAACGATTCGCCTCGGTGGCACGGACTGCAATGCCACCTATCTGCACGAGCCGGGTGATGCGCGCGATGGCGTGACGGTGACCGTGCCCTTGTTTGTGCTGAACCAAGTGAGCGAAGAGCGTTGCGAATGGTTGGTGCCCGGTTTACTCAAAGACAAAATTCACGCATTGCTGAAAAGCTTGCCGCAAAAACCACGCTCTAGGTTTGTACCTTTGCCCGAGTCGGCCTCGAAGTTGGCTGAGGTATTGGGTGCTCCCGATGTTTTTGGCGCAGGCTCTTTAACCGACGCTTTATTGAAGAAGGTACGCGACATCACCAGTTTGGATGTGAAGCGCGCTGACTTTAAGCTGGACATGCTCAGCCCGCACTTGTTCATGAACTTGCGTGTGATCGATGAGCATGGCCGCCAATTGGGCATGGGGCGCAACTTGGGAGCGCTCAAGGCCGATTGGGGATCTCAAGCGCGAGGCGCATTTCAGGCACTGGCGCAGCTCAAGGTGCAACCCAGTGCGGGCCCAGTGGCAACTTCTCAGTCGGGTGCTGACAATGCGCAACAGCGTGCTTTGGGCGCGCCTGGTGCAGCTACTAAGGTCGCTGCTGCTGCTTCAACGAATCCATCCCAAAAGACACCTGCTGTCTCGCAGCAACGCTATACCGCTTGGTCTTTTGGTGACTTGCCTGAACTCATGGAGATCAACAAAGGCGGTCAAAGTCTGATTGGCTTTCCGGCATTGGTGGACTTGAACGATGCAGTGCAAATTGAAGTCTTTGACGAACCCGAGGTGGCAGCGCAAAAACACCGAGAAGGCTTGCGCCGTTTATTCGCATTGCAAATTAAAGATGCTTTGAAGTATTTGGAAAAAAACGTTCCTGATCTGCAAAAGATGGCCGTGGCCTTCATGCCTTTGGGCACGGCCGATGAATTGCGTCAACAAATCATTGAAGTGGCTTTGGACCGTGCATTTCTCATGGACCCTTTGCCGGCAGATGAGTTCAGCTTCAAGAAACGCATTGATGAAGGAAGAGGGCGCCTGACCCTGATTGCGAATGAAGTGGCGCGCTTGACCGGCAACATCTTGATTGAATTTGCGGCTGCCACTCGCAAAATCAAAGACACCAAGAATGCACCCGACGCCACAGCCGATTGTTCGCAGCAATTGCAACGCCTGATGCCCAAACGTTTCATGGCGCTCACACCTTGGACGCAACTGCAGCACTATGCCCGTTATCTAAAAGCCATCGTGTTGCGCTTGGACAAATACCGCGCTGATCCTGCGCGCGATGCTGCAAAGTTGCTGGAACTCAAGCCACAAGAACAACGCTATTGGCGCTTGGTCGCCGAGCGCAAAGGTGCTGTCGATGACCGAATGCTGGAATTTCGGTGGTTATTGGAAGAGCTGCGGGTGAGTTTCTTTGCGCAAGAACTTCGCACACCTCAACCTGTTAGTGTGAAGCGGCTAGACAAAGCTTGGGCGCAGTTGAATCACTAAGGCCTATGCTTGGGTGCGCTTTAATGCTGTTGATGTCGGGTTATTTCGGATAAGGCAACGTCATCAGGGGAATGTCTTTGTCTGCTGCCAACTTGTCGAGTTGCTGCCTGGTTTTACTGAGCAAAAATGCCGCGATGGCCTCATGGGTTGACTTGGCAAACAAGGCCTTCATGTCTTTCACCTCAATGCCTGCTGCATTGCAAAGTGACTTTGCAAAATGCGGCTCTAAGGCCGCCACTGCGACACGCCCATTTTTACAGGCATACATTTTGTAGCCTGCATGGGCGCCACCGACCGCACCCTTGGGCAAGGTCATGCCCCAATGTCTGGGCAACGCTAACCATGCCGCAGCATCGCTCAAGGCCACTTCGTGAAAGCTGCCTTTGCCTAAAGTGCGTTGGGTCAACGTGGCCTTGAGCACGGCTTCGCTGGCCATCATGGCGCCGCCCATGTCGGCAAACAAGCTGGCAGGCAAATCCATGCCAGGCACTAAATCGACTTCTGCTTGGTACGTCAAATCATGACCTGGAATTTCTGCCAATGGGCCAGGTGCACCCACCACGCTGACCAAGCTGAGGCCAGGGTATTGTTTGTGCAATGCTTTCCAGCCAAGTCCCAATTTATTGAGCGCGGAAGGTCTGAAAGATGTCAGCAGGACATTGGTGCTTGCCAACAAGGCATGCAATGCTTGCTGACCTTTGGCATCTTTCAAGTCACAGGTGATTTGTTTGACACCTTTGTGCAAGGTGTCATAGCCCTGGGGTGTGTAATGCGCCATCGGATCGCCAGCAGGTGGGTTCACTTTGGTGCAGGTCGCTCCCATTTGCGCCAAGCGCATCAAGGCTGCAGGTCCTGGCAGGTTAAGTGCCAAGCTGACAACACGAACACCGCGCAATGTGGAATCTTTGGCCATGACTGAAAAGATGCTTGTTGAATGAATTAAACGCCCAAATGCTGGGCCATGATGTCGGGTTGCGATTGCAGCATCGCTGAACTGCCTTCAAACACCACTTCACCTTTGACCAAGATCACATTGCGATCGGTAATTTGAGTCACGTGTTTCCAGTTTTTGTCCACAATGATGCTGCTGATGCCGCTGTCTTTGATGACGCTGCAGATGCGCCAAATTTCGCGGGCAATGAGGGGCGCTAAACCTTCTGTGGCTTCATCCAAAATCAACACATCGGGGTTGGTCATCAAGGCCCGTCCAATGGTGAGCATTTGTTGTTCGCCGCCAGACAGTTGTTGGCCGCCATGCCCTAGGCGTTCCTTTAAGCGGGGAAAGGTTTCAAGCACTCTGTCGTAGGTCCAATCGTTTTGGCCTTGTGTGCCTGGACGCGCAGCCATCTTCAAATTTTCAACCACGCTCAGGTTGCCAAAAATGCCACGGCCTTCGGGCACATAGGCGATGCCTTGTTGTGCCACTTCGAAAATGGCGCGATCGTTGGTGCGAACCCCTTTGATGTGAACGTCGCCAGAGCGCGGCGTCACGATGCCCATGATGGATTTGAGCAGGGTGCTTTTGCCCATGCCATTTCGCCCCATCAGACCAATGGTTTCGCCGCGCTTCACTTCAAAATCAATGTTACGAAGAATGTGGCTGGCCCCGTAATAACTGTTGAGGCCCTTCACTTGAATCAATGTATCGCTCATTTCAGTGATCCTCACCCAAGTAGGCGGCTTGAACACCCGCGTCCGCACGAACTGCTGCGGGCAGACCGCTGGCAATCACGGTGCCATTGACCATCACGGTCAGTTGATCGGCCAGGGTAAAAATGGCATCGATGTCGTGTTCGACCAGCATCATGGCGTGCGATGGTTTCAGGCGCAAAAGCAGCTGAACCATAATGTCGGCTTCGGCAACACCCATGCCCGCCAAGGGCTCGTCTAGCAGCAATACTTGAGGCTCGGTGGCCAGTGTCATGGCAATTTCCAATTGGCGTTGCTCGCCATGGCTGGCGGCACCGGCCAGGGTGTGGCGTCTGTTTTGGAGGCCAGCCAATTCAATGGCGCGTTCGGCACGATCATTCACATCGTGCATGTGCTTGGCTTGCTGCAACCATGCGAAGGGATTGAAGGGCATCGGTTGGCTGCGCGATTGCGCCGACAAACGCACGTTGTCCCAAACCGTAAAGCTTTTAAAGATGTTGGTCTTTTGATAGCTTCGACCCAGGCCATGTCGCGAGATTTTTTCTGGCGTCCAGCCCGTGATGTCTTGCCCGTTCAAAGCCACATGGCCAGAAGTGGCGGGCAGGTCGCCTGTGAGTAAGTTGGTCAGCGTTGATTTGCCTGCGCCATTAGGTCCAATGACGGCATGAATTTCACCCAGACGCAAATCGACTGACACTTCATTGACAGCCGTCAGACCCCCAAACTTTTTGGTGATCTTGTTGGAACGTAGTAACAAGTTGTGATTTGAATGCGCTTCAGTCATGAGCTTGCTCCTTGCCTTTGAACAAGGTGGCAAACAATCCCAAAATACCGCGGGGCGCCAACACCACCAAAGCCACAATGAAAAGGCCCATCCAAAGTTGCCAATGTTTGCCCAAGTTAAAACCGCCAAGCTCTGGCAAGTCCTTAAACACATGCAACAAATACTCAAACGAGAAAGCGCCCACAATGGCGCCTGCAAAGTTGCCCATGCCGCCCAAGATCACCATCATGATGACGTGCGCACTCATGTGAAAACCCATCAGTTCAGGATTGACGTAGCCCGACTGTGCGCCCCATAAAAAGCCAGCCAAGCCAGCCAGTGCGCCCGCCAAGGTGAACGCGGCCAATTTATGGCTGAAGGTGCCGTAGCCCAAGGCGCGCATGCGGTGCTCGTTCACGCGGATGCCTGCCAGCGCACGGCCGAAAGGACTCCACAACAGGCGTCTTAAAAACACATAGATCAAGACCATGAGTGCCAGCGTGAAAAAGTAAAAAATGGTTTTGTTCTCTAAATCAAACAGCATGGCATCTGGTTTGAAGTTGATGTACAAACCATCCGAGCCGCCCAAAGCCTTGTTGTCAAAAAAGGCGTAGAACACCATTTGCGCAAAGGCCATGGTGACCATGATGAAATAAATGCCATGGGTTCGGACCACCAGAAAACCGATGATCAGCGCCAGCAAGGCCGATGCACCAATGGCCACCGGCATCGCCACCCACAAGGCAATGGGCTCTCCAGGCGGCGTGATGAAGGCCAGTGCATAACCTGCCACACCAAAGTAGGCGGCGTGTCCCAGAGAGACCAACCCAGTGACGCCTTGCAGCAAATCAAGGCTCATGGCAAAGATGGCCAAGATCATCATGCGCGTGACCATTTGCAAGTAATAGTCAGAGCCTACAAATGGAAATGCCGCCAGGGCCAACAGCGCGGCACCTAGCAAGATGTTCAAACTGCGTGGCAGTGTTTCAAGTGGAGCGTGTGAGTTGCTCATGCCATCCACCTTAGTTCTTGAACAAGCCTTCAGGCTTGTAAAGTAAAACAAGGGCCATCAGCACGTAGACCAACATGCCAGAAACTTGGGGCAACAACACTTTGCCAAATGTGTCCACCAATCCCACCAACAAGGCAGCAATCAGTGCGCCTTTGACAGAGCCAATGCCGCCAATCACCACCACCACAAAACACATGATCAGAACTTGCGAGCCCATGTTAGGGTAGACACTGGAGACAGGCGCTGCCACCATGCCCGCAATGGTGGCCAGGCCAACACCGAGCGCGAATACCAGAGCATGAATCAGTTTGATGTTGACGCCCAGTGCTTCAGTCATTTCATGATTAAAAGCGCCCGCACGAATTTTCATGCCGAGGCGTGTTTTTGAAATGAGCAAGTAAAGGCCCAAAGCCAAGATCAAACAAACGCCCGACATGAACAAACGGTAAACGGGGTATGACAAAGTTTCGGTGAGTGGAATCGAAGCGCTTAAGACATCGGGAATGGTGACGCCATGCACATCGTCACCCCACAAAATAGAGCGCGCTTCTTCAAAAATGTAGATCAAGCCAAATGTCAGTAGCACTTGGTCCAGGTGGTCTCGTTTGTAAAAATGTCTGAACAGCAGCCACTCCAATATCAAACCAAACAGCACGGAAAGCAGGGTGCCCAACAGGATGGCCATCGTCAAACTTTGTGTCAGAGCGGCCAGAGAATACGCCAGATAGGCGCCCAGCATGTAGAAGCTGCCATGGGCCAAATTGACCACGCCCATGATGCCAAAGATCAGCGTGAGGCCAGCAGCCAACATGAACAGCAACAACCCATACTGAACACTGTTCAGCAATTGGATGAGGAAATTGACGAAATCCATAAGGAGGAAAGAATCACACAGATGCGATGAGCATAGCGCGCCCATCTAGGCAGAAAAAAAGCGGCGGATCGCTCCACCGCTTTGGCATCGTGAGCTGCAATTAGCCCAGTCGGCAGCCTGTACCAGGATCGGCCAAGGCTTTGGCTGCAACGCCGATCACTTTGTTTTCGCCTTTTTCCGCCACACGCAAGTAGATGTCTTGCACGGGGTTGTGGGATTTACTCATGGTCCACTTGCCACGTGGGCTGTCAATCACAGCGCCTTCCATGGCTTTGTAGAGCTCCGATTTCTTGGACAAATCGCCTTTGACAGCGTTGGCGCCTTGGAGCAATAACAAGCCAGTGTCGTAACCCTGAACGGCATACACGTCAGGTTGCATTTTGAAGGCTTTGGCGTATTCCAAGCGGAACTTGTTGTTGCGAGGTGTGTCCAATGAGTCGCTGTAATGCAGCGTGGTCATGACACCATCTGCTGCGGGGCCAGCGGCTTCCAGTACGCCTTCTGTCAAGAAGCCAGAACCGTACAAAGCGATCTTGCCTTTGAGGCCAGCTGCTGCAAAGTCTTTCATGAACTTTGCGCCAGAAGGACCCGCAAAGAAGCAAGCGACTGCATCAGGTTTGAGGGCCGCAATTTCGGTCAGCAAGGCCTGGAATTCAACGTTGGGGAAGGGCAAGCCCAACTCTTTGACGATGGTGCCGCCTGCTTTGGTGTAGCTCTCTTTGAAGCCTTCATAGGCTTCATCGCCCGCTGCGTATTTCCAAGTGATCCAAACAGCCTTCTTGTGACCTTTGGCGACCATGGCTTGACCCAAAGCCAATGTGGGTTGGCTGTTAGAAAAACTGGTGCGGAACACATTGGGTGCGCACAAAGCACGCGTAGCAGCATGGACACCTGCGTTGGGAATGAGGGTCAGCACGCCAGAGTCGCGTGCAACTTTTTGGATGCCCATCTGAACGCCAGAGTGAACCGTGCCGATCAACACATCCACTTTGTCGCGCTGAACCAATTTGTTGGCGTTTTCAATGCCTTTGGAAGGTTCTGATTCATCGTCAACTTTGAACCATTCGATTTCTCGACCTGCCAATTTGCCGCCTTGCTCATTGATGGCCATGCGCACACCATTTTCAATGGCCACGCCCAAGGGAGCGAAGGCACCTGAATAAGGCAACATCAAGCCAACGCGAATTTTGCCGGACTGTGCCAGCGCCCATTCGGGCAACAACAAACCAGAACTGGCAGCACCAACCAAAGCGGCACTGCGCGTTAAAACCAGGCGACGTGAGGGGGAATTAGTCATGAGAAATCTCCTTGTGAGATGCATTATGTTGCATATTGAGGAGGGGAAAAGCTAGGCAAAACCCTGATGCCTGCAATGGCATCATGAAAACAAAAGAGGGGAAAGTTTGTAGGTGGCCTGCCCGGAGGGACTCGAACCCCCGACCTACGGCTTAGAAGGCCGTTGCTCTATCCAGTTGAGCTACGGGCAGATAAAAAAGGCCCTAGAACCAAGAAGGTAGGGCCTTTAATTGAAATGAATGGTCGGAGCGAAAGGATTCGAACCTTCGACCCTCTGGTCCCAAACCAGATGCGCTACCAGACTGCGCTACGCTCCGACAAGCCTCATATTCTAATGCGGGATCGGGCCAAAACTTGAAATTGGATGAAAAAGTTCATGCATTTTTCAACATTCGGTCAGATGCGGTAGGCGAGTGCACAGGGTCACCCACCGCCCAAGTCGATCAACTGCCGCGTGTCACAGGCATTTCAACTTCGCCTGGCATCAGCAAGTGTTTGGCCAATTCCAGCTTGGCCAAAGAGTTGCGGTGCACTTCGTCAGGACCATCGGCCAAACGCAAAGTTCGCTGGTGTGCATAGGCATAAGCCAAGGGAAAGTCTTGCGAAACACCACCACCACCGTGCGCTTGAATAGCCCAGTCGATGATTTGGCAAGCCATTTGAGGGGCCACAATTTTGATCATGGCAATTTCAGCCTTTGCCACTTTGTTGCCCACTGTGTCCATCATGTAAGCCGCTTTGAGCGTGAGCAAGCGGGCTTGTTCAATCATGCAGCGTGATTCTGCAATGCGTTCTTGCCACACTGTTTGGCGTGCGACTTCGCGACCAAACGCTACACGTGAGTTAAGGCGCTTGCACATCAATTCCAAAGCACGTTCGGCAATGCCGATGGTGCGCATGCAGTGGTGAATGCGTCCTGGGCCTAAGCGGCCTTGGGCAATTTCAAAACCACGACCTTCGCCGAGCAGCAAGTTGCTCGCTGGCACGCGCACGTTTTTCAAAACCACTTCCATGTGACCGTGGGGTGCATCGTCGTAACCAAACACCGACAAGGCACGGACCACGGTAATGCCGGGCGCATTGGCAGGCACCACAATCATGGACTGTTGCTCGTGTCGACCCGCATCCGGATTTGTTTTGCCCATGACGATGTAAACGGCGCAACGTGGGTCACCCGCACCAGACGACCACCACTTGCGACCGTTGATCACATACTCATCACCCTCACGGCGAATTTCACATTGAATGTTGGTGGCATCCGACGAGGCCACTTCAGGCTCTGTCATCAAGAAGGCGGAACGAATTTCGCCACGCAACAAAGGCTCAAGCCAAATGTCTTTGAGTTCTTCGCTTGCATAACGCTCTAGCGTTTCCATGTTGCCCGTATCGGGTGCAGAGCAATTGAAAATTTCTGCGGCAAATGGCACACGACCCATGATTTCGCACAAGGGCGCGTATTCCAAGTTGGACAGGCCTTGAGGTGCACGAGGCGACTTGGGCAAAAACAAGTTCCACAATCCTGCAGCCTGTGCTTTGGGTTTGAGTTCTTCCACAATTTTGGTAGGAACCCATGCATTGCCTTTGGCGCGGTTGTCCTCAATCTCCTTAAAGAAACGTGCCTCGTTGGGATAGATGTGCTCGTCCATGAAAGCCAGCAAGCGTGCTTGCATGGTTTTGACTTTGTCTGAGTATTCGAATTGCATTGAAGGTCTCCTGTTGAATTTCGATAGGGGGTGGGGTCAGACTTGGCTGGCGAAGTGCCATGCCATTTCCGCCATGGGTTTGGCGCCAGCGCCCGAAGCTTTTGCTTGTTCACTCGATGCCGTTCCGTCTTCCACGCGTTTGGCAATGCCTTGCAAAATGGCGGCGATGCGGAAGAGGTTGTAGGCCATGTAAAAGTTCCAGTCTGTGGCCAACTTTTCAGGGGTTGTAAAACCAGTGCGCTCGCAGTAACGTTTGATGTACTCGGCTTCTTCAGGAATACCCAAGGCTTTGTGATCCAAGCCGCCAATTCCGCGGAATGAACCTGGCTTGATGTGCCAAGCCATGCAGTGATAGCTGAAGTCGGCCAATGGGTGACCCAATGTTGACAGTTCCCAATCCAACACCGCCAACACTTTGGGCTCGGTGGGATGGAACATCAGATTGTCTAGGCGGTAGTCGCCATGAACGATGCTGACCAAAGATTCATCTTTGGCACTGCTGGGTATGTTGGCGGGCAACCACGCCATCAATTTGTCCATTTCAGGAATGGCTTGCGTGACCGAGGCGACGTATTGCTTGCTCCATCTTCCAATTTGGCGCTCGATGTAACTGCCAGGTTTGCCGTAGTTGGCCAAGCCTTGGTCCGCAAACTTCACGCTGTGCAGCGCGGCGATGACGCGGTTCATTTCGTCGTAAATTTCACCTCGCTGTGCGTTGGTCATGCCGGGTAAAGATTGATCCCACAACACACGACCCGCCACAAATTCCATGACATAAAAAGCGCGGCCAATGATGGCCTCGTCTTCACAAAGCACATGCATTTTGGCAACTGGCACGGCTGTTCCGGCCAAACCTTTCATCACCGCAAATTCGCGCTCAATGGCGTGGGCCGATGGCAGAAGTTTGGCCACAGGGCCAGGCTTTGCGCGCATGACATACGAACATGCGGGTGTGAGCAGTTTGTAGGTGGGGTTGGATTGGCCACCTTTGAACATTTCAACTGTTAAGGGGCCTTGAAATCCAGGCATGTTGGCTTGGAGCCATGCCTCAAGTGCTGGCACATCAAAGGCGTGTGTGCCGGTGACGGGGCGGGTGCCCACGAAATGATCAAACTGGCTCATGTGGGAGTACCGCCGTGTGTAAACAAACTAGGTTTTTTGAAATCGCAGCTCAGTCGTCCGAATCCACGATTTTCAGAAGTGCTTCTCTGTCGAGAACCGTCAGACCACCGGGCTCGATTTTGATGACATGTTCGCGCTCCATTTGCTTGAGCTCTTGGTTGACGCGCTGACGTGATGCGCCCAGCAGTTGCGCCAATTCTTCTTGCGCCAATTGCAAGCTGATGCGAATGGCTTTGGCATCCGACAGGCTGGGCACACCGTAGCTGCGCAGCAAGTGGTTCAATTGTTTGGCCAGTCGCGCGCGCAATGGCAAGGTGTTCAAGTCTTCGACCAAGCCAAACAGCTGGCGGATGCGCCGAGCATGCAGCCGAAGCATGGCGTCGTAAAGCTCGACATGCGAGGACAGAATTTTTTTGAAATCCGCTTTGGCCACGTTGAGCGTGGTGGTCTCGCCGTGTGCATACGCATCGTGCGTGCGTCTGTCGCCATCGAATATCGACACATCGCCAAACCAAATGCCTGGCTCGACGTAGGTGAGGGTGATCAGCTTGCCCGAGACCGATGTGGAACTGACGCGCACGGCGCCCTTGGCGCACGCGATCCATTGCTCCGGCGGCTCGCCGCGGGCTGCAATCAGTTCGCCGTCTTTGTAACGCTTGACGTAGGCACATCGAAGAATGTCGTGTCGGAGTGAAGGTGAAAGGGTAGAAAACCAACGCCCTGCGTTGATTGATTCTCTTTCCTCCATCGTAAGAATGGGTTCGTCCATAGTCTGTCTTTTGCGTGACTGGGTTGGTGAAAATTGTCGCCTGTGAGACCCGGTCTTATTCGTAGCGCGGTGTTTCTTTGTTCAAAAAGGCTGAAATGCCGATGCCAGCGTTGGCATGGTGCAAATTTTTAACGAAATGATCACGTTCTTGGGCCAATTGGTGGTTCAAGCTTGAACCATCCGCTTCGTTTAACAGTTCTTTGATGCTGGCCAATGCATTGGGTGCACGCTGGTTCAACTTGCTGGCCATGGTGAGTGCTGTGCCCAAGGCTTGCCCAGGCTCGCACAATTTGTTCACAACGCCTAATTCGTGTAACCGCTCGGCGCCCACTCGATCACCCAACATCAAGAGCTCTGTGGCCAATTGACGGGGCATGACGCGCGACAAGCTCCATGTACCGCCGCCATCCGGCGACAAAGCGATGTTGCTGTAGGCCATGACAAAAATGCTGTTGCGTGCTGCCACAATCATGTCGCAGGCCAATGCCAATGAAAAACCAGCGCCAGCAGCGGGTCCTTCAACGGCCGCAATGACGGGTTTGGGAAAAGTGCGAATGGCTTCAATCCAGTTGTGCAAACCCTCAATGCTTTGGGCTTGGTGCTCTGGCGGTTTTTGACGGTTGTCGTTCAGGCGCTGCAAATTGCCACCGGCACTGAACAAACCACCGTCACCCGTGATCACCACACTCTTGACCTCTGAGCTGGACTCGGCCACGCTAAGCGCTTCGACGCCGGCTGCATACATTTCTGGGCCCAGTGCATTCCTGTGTTCAGGATTGCTGAGGGTCAAAATGAGTGTGGCGCCTTCGCTGGTGCTGAGCAGTTGTGCTGACATGAGATCAGTCCTCGGTTTGCAAAAGAGACAAACCAATGGCACCACGGCGACGCAACCATGGACTCGGGCGATAACGTGGGTCGCCATAGACGGTTTGCAGGTTGAACAGCACTTCTAAAACATTGGTGGGGCCTAGCTTGTTACCCAGGGCAAGTGGGCCGACAGGGTAGCCCAGACCTAAGGTGACAGCAATGTCCAAGTCTTGCGGTGTGCACACGCGTTGTTGGCACATGTCGGCTGCAATGTTCACAATATTGGCCAACACACGTTGCGTGATGAAGCCACCGCTGTCGCGAACCACACTGACAGCTTTGCCATCCTTGGCAAACAAGGCATGGGCTGCGTCGCGCATGTCGCTGCGTGTGGCAGGATTGGTGGCCAAGACGCGGCGCTTGGTGGCTGCATCGTCAAACAACATGTCGATGCCAACCGTGCGGGCAGGGTCCAAACGCTCAACCACAGCCACAGTGGTGACATCAAAGCCCAATGGCGCTACCAGCGTCAGCGCTTGTGGAGAAGGCGATGCCCCTGTTTCAATGGTGGCACCCAAGTCCTTCAACAGCTGAAGAAGCTCAAGCCTTCTGGAGGCGCGAGGCGAAACCCAGACAGGTGGGAATTCTTTAACCTCGGGTACTGGCGGCTCGGGCGCAATCACGGGCTTGCCTTCTAGATAAGTGTAAAAACCTTCACCTACTTTTTTGCCAACGACACCGCCTGCAAGACGCTGGGCCGTGATGACGCTGGGTCTGTAGCGTGGTTCTTGGTAGTACTGGTTGTAGATGGATTCCATGACAGGATGTGAGACATCCAATGCCGTTAGATCGAACAGCTCGAAGGGGCCTAATTTGAAGCCGACTTGGTCTTTCAAAATTCGATCGATGGTGGCGAAATCGGCCACGCCCTCGGACACAATGCGCAGCGCTTCAGTGCCGTAACCACGGCCCGCATGGTTGACGATGAAACCAGGCGTGTCATTCGCTTGGACGGGTGTGTGGCCCATTTGCGTTGCAAATTCAGTGAGACGTTCGCAAACTGCTGGGTTGGTTTTCAAACCTGCGATGACTTCCACAACCTTCATCAAGGGAACAGGATTGAAGAAGTGATAACCCGCAAAATTGGCTGGTCGCTTTAAGGCTGCTGCAATGGCGGTGACGGACAGTGAAGAGGTGTTGGTGACCAGTACGGCCGTCTCAGGCAACAAGTTTTCAAGTTCAACGAACAATGATTTTTTGATGTCTAAGCGTTCAACGATGGCTTCAACAACCAATTCACACGACTTCAAATCATTCAGGTTGCTGGCACCATGTAAACGTGATTTGTAGGCATTGACGGTGTCTGCATCCAGTCGCCCTTTGGTGGCCAGTGTGTCCCAGACTTGGAAGACGGCTTCTTTGGCTTTTTGAATGGCGTCTGCTTGCGTGTCATAAAGCCAGACTTGGCTACCTGCTTGTGCGGCAATTTGAGCAATACCGCGGCCCATAGCGCCTGCGCCAATGACGGCCACTTGATTGAATGCGATGGTCATTTGTTGAATTCGAATTTGTAAAAAAGTCACTGCATTCAAGCAGTCTGTTTTTCATCGACGAACTTGAAGTGCGCCGGGGTTGACGATGTTGGTCGGTGTGCCTTTGATGAAGTTCACGACGTTGTCAAACGCTGCACCAAAGTACAACTCGTAATTGTCTTTTTCGACGTAGCCAATGTGAGGTGTACAGATGCAATTCTCGAGACGCAGCAAAGCATGACCCTGCAAGATGGGTTCATGTTCAAAGACATCAATGGCAGCCAAGCCAGGACGACCACGGTTGAGTGAACTGATGAGTGCATCGGGTTCAATCAGTTCTGCGCGCGATGTATTCACAATCATGGCGCTGGTCTTCATGCGTGACAAGTCGTCGAGCGTGACGATGCCGCGTGTGGCATCGTTCAAACGCAAATGCAAAGAGATTACATCACTTTGTTCAAAAAAGGCTTCACGTGTGGTGGCTGGAATGTAGCCGTGCTGTGCTGCTTTTTCCCTTGAGGCTTCACTTCCCCAAACCACAACTTGCATGCCAAAGGCCTTGGCGTAACCTGCGACCAGCTGGCCAATCTTGCCGTAGCCCCAGATGCCCATGGTGCGGCCGCGCAAAACCGTTCCCATTCCAAAATTGACAGGCATGGATGCAGACTTGAGGCCTGATTGTTGCCAAGCACCATGTTTGAGGTTGCCAATGTATTGCGGCAATCTGCGTGCCGCAGCCATGATCAGTGCCCATGTGAGCTCGGCCGGTGCGTAAGGTGATCCGGTGCCTTGGGCCACAGCAATGCCTCGCTCGGTGCAAGCTTCTAAATCAATGTGAGAGCCTGCATGGCCAGTCTGTGAAATGAGTTTAAGTCGAGGCAACTTTTCAATCAGTTGTCTGCTGAGGTGTGTGCGTTCGCGAATCAAAACCAGAATGTCTGCGTCTTTAAGTCGCACAGACAATTGGCCCAAACCCTTGACGGTGTTGGTATAGACCTTGGCGCTGTAGGCATCCAATTTGGACGCGCAATCTAGTTTTCGGACGACATCTTGGTAGTCGTCAAGGATCACAATGTTCATAGGCACTATTGTGCCTTGCCCGAAGGCTTCTATGGACTTCTGAATTCAAATTTTGAGCACCAAAATGCACTGCATAAATGGCAGCAATGGTGCAGGGGGATTAATGGGGCAGGGAAGGTTTGCTTTTGGCTTCTAAAGCAACCAAACGGTCGAGTTCGGCGCAGACGTCGGCCATGCGGCCAGAAATGACCATTCGACCTGCGCAAGAGGCGGTTTCGCCTTGCTCTGACACGCGAAGGACGCGAAGTGCACGTTGTTGTGCTTGTCGAGGACCCAAGCTTGCACTTGGACTTGCACCAGAAATGCTGACTTTGTGACTTGGCTGGGCCTTTTCAAATGGGTTGTCCAAGTTCATTGAAGAGCTGAGGAACTTTTGAAAACCGTTGTAAATGCTTGTGATGCCGAGGAGTGCGATGGTCATATCTAACCTTTGAAAATGGATGAGCGATGCAAAAATGATGTTGACAATGCAATGAGCGATTTACATCAGCAGCGTGTTGCGGATGAGACCCACAGCCAAACCTTCAATGTCAAAGGGTTCGCCAGGTTGAACCAAAATGATAGGGTAGTCGGGGTTTTCGGGCAGCAGTTCAATGCGATCGGATTGGCGACGCAAGCGCTTGACGGTGACTTCTTCACCAAGGCGTGCAACCACAATTTGGCCATTTCGTACCTCTTTGGTGGCTTTCACGGCCAGCAAGTCGCCGTCCATGATGCCTGCATCGCGCATGGACATGCCACGGACACGAAGCAAATAATCGGGTTGCTCTTGGAACAGGTGAGTTTCGACGTGATAGGTGCGATCGACATGTTCTTGGGCCAAAATAGGTGAGCCGGCAGCAACACGTCCAATGAGTGGCAATGCCAATTGGGCAAAACCGGGCAATGGCAAGCTGAACAGGTCGCCAGAGTTGCGCAGGCTGTCTCGTGAGTTGCCTTTGAGACGGATACCGCGGGATGTACCGCTGACCAAATCGATGGCGCCTTTGCGTGCCAAAGCTTGCAGATGCTCTTCGGCTGCATTGGCAGATTTGAAACCCAATACCTGTGCAATTTCTGCGCGTGTTGGCGGTGCGCCAGTTTCAGCGATGGTTTTTTGGATGAGCTCCAAAATTTGTTGCTGACGGGCTGTGAGCTTGGGTTGATCGATCATGGTGCGGTCCTTGAAAGGTGGCTGAGTTGACAGATAACTGTTTTCTTATCCAGTAACTGTATTTTTAACCAGTCTTTTTTGAAATGCAAGCAAAAAATCAAAAAATTGTTGTTTTAGGCACCGGCGGCACGATTGCGGGCGAGTCCAGTTCGGCTTCTGAGGGGCTCAGTTACAAGGCTGCTCAGAGGGGGATTGATGTCTTGCTCCAGTCTGTTGCAGAAATCGGACAGGGTCTTCCAGAGGCCTTGAGCGGCTACCAATTTGAATCTGAACAAGTGGCGCAACTGGACAGCAAAGACATGGACTTTGCCACTTGGTACCACTTGGCTCAGCGTTGTGAGGCTTGGCTATCGCAGGATGATGTGGCGGCTGTGGTGATCACCCATGGGACGGATACGCTGGAGGAAACGGCTTATTTCTTGTCCCGTGTCGTTGCCAATGAAAAACCCATTGTGCTGACTTGTGCCATGCGTCCTGCCAATTTCAAAGATGCCGACGGTCCCCAAAATTTGCGAGACGCTTTGACGTTGGCATCAGTTGCCAAAGGCGCTGGTGTTTGGATGGTGGCAGCTGGCGAAATACACCACAGTCAGCATGTTCAAAAAGTACATCCCACGCGGTTGAATGCCTTTGACTCGGGCGAAGCTGGCTTGGCAGGCACAGTCATTCAGGACCAAGTGTCATGGCGTTCAGAGTTTGCGCCAGTGGCTCAGCCCAACAAAATCAAGCTTTCTCACTTACCTGATCCCGCATCATGGCCATGGGTTGAAGTCATCATGAACCATGTGCAAGCCAGTCCTAAGATGGTAGATCTGCTAATCAATGCCGGCGTACGAGGCATCGTGCTTGCAGGAACAGGCAACGGCTCTGTCAGTACCGATTTGAAGGAAGGGCTGCTGCGTGCGCAAGATGCGGGCGTGCAAATTCGTGTTGCCAGTCGGTGCAACCAAGGGCCTGTGATCGTGACGGCGTCACACATCTTCCCTGTGCTGTCAGGATTGAGCCCAGTCAAATCAAGAGTGGCTTTGATACTGGACATGGTGTCCAAGCCAACCGACTGATTTACCCAAAAAAAATCCGGCCTCAGCCGGATTTGGACATTGAACGTGTGCGTGATCAGGCAGCGCCCAAAGCTTGCATGGCGCGCTTGGTAATGTCCTCCACTGAGCCCATGCCGCTGATGGCGCGGTACTGAGGCGCAGCGTGTGCTTCAGCTTTAGCCCAATCGGCGTAATAGGCCACCAAGGGGCGGGTTTGTTGGCTGTAGACGTCCAAGCGCTTTTTGACGGTTTCCTCTTTGTCGTCTTCGCGTTGAACCAAGGGTTCGCCGGTGACATCGTCTTTGCCTTCCACTTTGGGTGGATTGAATTTGACGTGATAGGTGCGGCCAGACGCAGGGTGTGAGCGACGTCCGCTCATGCGCTCAATGATGGCGTCAAAGGGCACATCAATTTCGAGCACGTAGTCGAGTTTGACGCCTGCGGCTTTCATGGCATCAGCTTGGGGAATGGTACGAGGGAAGCCATCAAACAAGAAGCCATTGGCGCAATCTGCTTGCGCAATGCGTTCTTTGACCAAGTTGATGATGAGGTCGTCGCTGACCAGGCCGCCCGATTCCATGACGGCTTTGGCTTGAAGACCGAGCGGGGTGCCCGCTTTTACAGCGGCACGCAACATGTCGCCTGTGGAGATTTGCGGGATGGAAAATTTCTCGCAAATGAAGGCCGCTTGCGTACCTTTGCCCGCACCAGGTGCGCCTAAAAGAATCAGTCTCATGGAAGTTCCGAATAGTTGTTAAATCTTTCGCCACAGCCTGCATGGCTCTCACTGGAGAATAGCATGGGAATCCCAGATTTTCCTGACGCCAGCCCTTCGCGGGAATCAGGCCTTGAAAAGTTCACGAACGCGTGCCAGGTCTTCGGGTGTATCAACGCCTGGGCCTGGGGCTTTTTCTGTGACGTGGACTGCAATTTTGTGGCCATGCCACATGGCGCGCAACTGTTCCAGTGCTTCGCAGCTTTCAATGGGAGCAGGGGGCAACTGGGGGAAGGCTTTTAAAAAACCCACTCGGTAGCCATAAATGCCAATGTGCCTGAGTGGCGCGGGGGACGGCAGTTGTTGAATGCCTTGGGTGTTGCCATCGCGCCACCAAGGAATGGGCGCACGGCTGAAATACAAGGCCAGTTGCGCCTGATCCAGAACCACTTTCACCACGTTGGGGTTGGTAAATTCTGCAAGTTGGTGGATGGCATGGGCTGCGGTGCTCATGCTGGCCGAGGGGCGTTGACCCAGCAAAGAGGCAACTTGGTCGATCAAATCTGGGTCGATCAGGGGTTCATCGCCTTGCACATTGACCACCACATCGTCGTCTGTCAATCCGAGCAAGGTGCTGGCTTCTGCCAACCGATCGCTGCCACTGGGATGATCAATGCGGGTGAGCAAAGCTTTAATGCCATGAGCTTCGCAAGCAGAAACAATGTCTGGACTGTCTGCCGCAACCACCACTTGCGATGCGTTGGACAATGCAGCACGCTGCGCAACCCTGACCACCATGGGCAAGCCTTGAATGTCTGCCAAGGGTTTGTTGGGTAGCCGTGTTGAGGCTAATCGCGCGGGAACCAGGACTGTGAAAGAGCGACTCATGTCAGTGGACGGGCTGTTTAGACCAAAGGCGTACGGGGTTTAAGTGACTCCAATTCTTCGTCACTGAGTGTGCGTGCTTCGTTTTCTAGCAAGATGGGAATGCCATTTCGAATGGGGTAAGCCAAACGCGCACTGCGCGACCACAGCTCTTGCAAATCGCGTTGCACATCCAAAGGGCCCTTGGTGACTGGGCAAACCAACAGTTCGAGTAATTTCGTGTCCATGGCTTCAATGATAACGGTGACGGGTGTTGACGAGTGCATCGAATGCCTGCCAGAACGACAATTCTGGCTCAAACAGCAGAGGAACCGCAAAAGCTTCAGGGTGAGTTGCCCAAAGCTTGATGGCGTCTTTCTCTGTGCACAGCAATTTCAAATGGGGATGGGATGCGTGCCAGTTTGAAAAGTTGGCGTGATCGGGCAGGGCATGGAGTTGTGCAATTTGAATGCCGCGCTCTTCCAGCATGTGGGCGAAAGCCTTTGGTTTCGCAATACCACACACCACTTCAACAGATTGATTTTGGAGCGCAGTCAATTCGATGGATTGACCCAAGCCATTGATGGCCTGCGCACTGAGTTGGCGAGTGGACTCGAAGCCTTCAGCCAAAGTTCTGCGCTGCGTGTGAAGCAACAAGTCGACAGTTCTGGGCCAAGACTCTCGCAAGGGGCCGGCCGGTAGCAGGTGCCCATTGCCGATGCCCATGCTGTCCATGACGCAAATTTCGATGTCCCTTTGAAGCGCTGCATGTTGCAAGCCATCATCGCAAACAATGAAGCGGATGTTGGGGTGCTGATGCAAGAGCTGCTGTGCCGTAGCGACGCGATTGGCGCCTACTGCGACGGGGACTTGGCACTTCTGAAAAATCAACAAGGGCTCATCACCTACTTGATCGGCTGAACTTTGCGCGTTGACCAGCTGAATTTGATCTTGCGTGCGTCCGTAGCCTCTGGACACCACACCCACTTGATAACCTTGTTGTGTCAAGCGTTGCACGATGGCCATCGTGAGCGGGGTTTTGCCGCCGCCTCCCGCCACCACATTGCCCACCACAATGACAGTGGCATCAAGCTTGTGTGTTTGAATGAATCCCAAGGCGAACGATGAGCGCCGAACAAACCAGGCCAATGTGTAAAGCAGTTCGATGGGCCACAACAAATAGGTGATGACTGAAGTGGTTTGCCAATGGCGTGGCAGTTGATGAAGCCATTGCATGGTGCGTCGCTCAGCGAATAACGCTTATGGCTTGGTCAAGTTGTTGCCAGACGCATTTTGCGTGGCAAACGAAATTTTGGAAATGCCTTGCATGCGCGCTGCTTCAAGGACATTGACCACGGCTTGATGAGAAGCGGATGCATCGGCTTTGATCAACAAGGTGGCGTCGGATTTGTTCATGCTGCTGAGTGCCGTGCCAATGTCTTGCGGTGTTTTGCCTTCGAGTTTTGCACCATTGACAGCGTACATGCCTTGCGCATTGACTGACACCACCCAAGTTTTGGGTGTGCTTGAAGACTGTTGCGAATTGGCTGATGGCAAGCTCAAGTTCATTTCATTGAACTTGGACCACGTGGTGGTGAGCATCAGAAAAATGAGGATGACCAGCAAGACATCAATGAACGGGATCAAATTGATGTCGGGTTCGGCTGGTGCGGTGGTTTTGAATTTCAAGGCGGGCCTTTTGAAAAATCAATCGCGCATGGCGGCCAAATGTCTTGCAAAACGCTCGGATGCCCACTCCATTTGGAGCACCATGCGATCGACCTTGGCTTTGAAAAAACGCCATGCCATGAGACACGGAATAGCGACCAACAAGCCCAATGCCGTGTTGTAAAGTGCCACCGAAATGCCGTGGGCCAGCTCAACGGGTTGTTGTTGACCAGGCGATTGCAATCCGAACAACTCAATCATGCCAATGACAGTTCCCAACAAGCCAAGCAAGGGTGCCGCAGACGCCAATGTGGCCAAAGCGTTCAGGTAACGCTCAAGTCCTTGTGCCGCCATTCGGCCTTCCATTTCCATGCTTTCTCGCACGTCTTGGTGACTGGCAGAGGGATTGAGCGCCAATGTCTGAAGGCCCGCTGCAAAAATGGGTCCAACAGAACCCATTTGGGCCAATTCTTGAAGGCTTGCATCGGAGGGGAAGCCTTGTCGTGTGCTGTCGATGGCTTTGGTTAGCGCGTTGGCTGGCAGCACTTTGGACGTTCGCAAAGCAAAGATGCGCTCGAAAATGATGGCGAGTGCAAAAATGGAGCAGAGGATCAAAGGCCAGATGGGCCAACCTGCGGCTTGTATGATGCTTAACAAAATCAATCTTTCTACTTCTGGTTTCAGTTTTGATTATGGCTGATGGAATTGTTCTTCCATTCTGTGGATAACTTTGTGAAGAACATGACCAGAACGGCCTTGAAAACCGCATGAATCCTGGGTTTCTTTTAACTGCTTATTATTTGAACAATATTTTTTTCAATGATATCAATGACTTACATGAATGTATGCATTTGTTTGGCCGTTTGTTCAGTGAACTGCCTTGCCAATTCGTAACTGTGGACTGTTTTGGATTGAAATTAAAGGCTTGGCTGTGGAATCGCTTCTAAAACCCGCAAAAAATAAGGCTTTTTCGTCATGCGCGTAGATTCTGAGCCACGTATTTGGTCAGTTGGTGCTTTGTGCCTTGCAATTGCAGACACTTTGAATGCACGCTTCAATCCTGTTGCGGTCAAGGGCGAAATTTCTGGCTTTGCGCGCGCAGCCAGTGGCCATTGTTATTTCAATCTCAAAGACGACAGCGGGCAAATTCGCTGTGCCATGTTCAAAAGGGCCGCCAGTGCTTTGGGCTTTGTACCGCGAGATGGCGAGTTGGTCGAAGTTCGCGGCAAATTGGGCGTTTATGAAGCCAGAGGCGATTTGCAGTTGATTGTCGACAGCATGCAGAGGGCTGGCCAGGGCGATTTGTTTGCTCAGTTTCTCAAGCTCAAAGCCACGCTTGAGGCAGAAGGCTTGTTTGAACCATCTCGCAAGCAAGACATCCCCGCGCAACCTCGTGCCATCGGCTTGATCACATCTTTGGGTGCTGCAGCCTTGCACGATGTTGCCTCAGCCTTGCAAAGGCGTGTCCCACACATTCCCGTCATTTTGGCGCCTGCCTCGGTTCAAGGCGCCAATGCCCCCGTGGAGTTGCTGCGCAGCCTTCAGCACTTGGTCGGCTGGCAAGGTCCGCCGACCCTTGCATCACCCCAAGGCTTGGCCGTGGATGTCATCTTGATGGTTCGCGGTGGGGGTGCCATGGAGGATTTATGGGCCTTCAACGACGAGTCTTTGGTCCGTGCGATTGCCTCGTGCCCCATTCCCATTGTGTCGGGTGTCGGTCATGAGACTGATTTCACGCTCGCAGACTTCGCCGCTGATTTACGTGCGCCAACCCCCACAGCAGCGGCTGAAATGGTGGCCACTGAAAGAGCCCAGTTGTTGGGGGAACTTGACGCATTTAAAGAAGAACTAGTGTCTGCACTGAACCTCAATGTCGACAGAATGAATCAGCGACTCGATTGGATAGCAGGGCGTCTAGGTCGTCCTTCTTCGCGCTTAAGTGACCAAACCCGCCGTTTGTCGAGAATTTCTCAGGCCATGATGTTTGGCCTGAAAGGCCAGGTTCAACGCAATCAGCAAAAATTGCAGCGACTGGCGGAGTCCATGCCCCGAGCGCGTCAACAAAACCTGAACGATGCGCATCGACAGCTTCAAAATTTCGAAACGCGCCTTGGGTTGCTAGACCCCCACTTGGTTTTGGACAGAGGCTATGCGTGGCTGACGGATGAGGCGGGACAGGCCTTGACCAAGGTGGGCAGTTTTCAAACTGACCAGCGTGTGACGGCCACCTTGGCTGATGGCGAGGTGCTACTGCAGGTTAAATCCCAAAGCTAGCACCCCGTTAGAGGCAACCCTTGAAGGCGTGAGCTTTTTGCGGGTCTGACGCAGACAAATGTGCCTGATCAACCTACAATACTCTTTTGATTTTTATTGCACTTTTACGAGGACACCATGGAACATACCCTGCCAGCACTGCCTTATGCCATCGACGCATTGGCCCCTCACTACAGCCAAGAAACTTTGGAATTTCACCATGGCAAGCACCACAACGCTTACGTTGTGAATTTGAACAATTTGCAAAAAGGCACTGAATTTGAATCAATGTCTTTGGAAGAAATCATCAAGAAATCCAGCGGCGGTATCTACAACAATTCCGCTCAAATCTGGAACCACACCTTTTTCTGGAACTGCATGAAGCCCAACGGCGGTGGTGAACCTACAGGCGCTTTGGCTGCTGCCATTAACGCCAAATTTGGCTCCTACGCTGCGTTCAAAGAAGCTTTCGTCAAAAGCGCCGTGGGCAACTTCGGCTCTGGCTGGACATGGTTGGTTAAAAAGGCTGACGGTAGCGTCGACATCGTCAACATGGGCGCCGCAGGCACACCCCTGACAACAGCCGACAAAGCCTTGTTGACAGTGGACGTTTGGGAACACGCTTACTACATTGACTACCGCAACATGCGTCCTAAGTTTGTTGAAACATTCTTGGACAAGTTGGTCAACTGGTCTTTCGCAGAAGCCAATTTCGCTTAATTTGCGAATTGCCAAGCTGCAAAAAAAACAGCCCCTTGGGGCTGTTTTTTTTTCGTACGCTGAAGCTCAGCGAATCATCATGCCACCATCGGCCACGATGGTTTGACCCGTGATGTATTTGCCCGCGGCACTGGCCAGCAAAACGGCAATGCCGCCAATGTCATCGGGTTCACCAATGCGGCGCAAGGGCGTTTCGTTTTCAACCATGCCCGCTTTCACGGGGTCGTCTGTTAAGGCTTTGGCAAAGTCAGTGCGGATGAGGCCTGGCGCGATGCAGTTGACGCGAATGTTGTCGGGACCCCATTCAACCGCCAAGTTGCGAGCCAGTTGCATGTCGGCTGCTTTGGAAATGTTGTAAGCCCCAATGACGGCGGAGCCGTGCAAACCACCGACCGATGACACCAAGACAATGGCGCCATCTTTGCGAGCCTTCATGTCTGGATAGACCATGTTGCAAAGCCAAGTGCTGGACAACACGTTGTTGTGCATCACTTTGTTGAAGATCTCATCGCTCATGCCGGTAGCAGGGCCGTAGTAGGGGTTGCTGGCGGCATTACAGACCAAGATGTCGATCGGTCCCCATGTTTCTTTGGTTTTTTGAATCATCGCCTGCAGTTGATCCTTGACTGCAATGCTGGCGCTGATGGCCATGGCCGTGCCGCCTTCGGCTTGAATTTCCTTGACCACCGCTTCGCAGGCGTCCAATTTACGGCTCGACACCACCACTTTGGCGCCTGCGCGGGCCAATTGAAATGCGATGGATCGGCCAATGCCGCGGCTGGCGCCTGTGACGATGGCAACTTTGCCAGTGAGGTTGAACAGTTTCATAGGTCTCCTTGGATGTGAAGGGTTGATGTCCCAAACCAAAAGTGTGCCTTTAAATGGGCCATTGAACTGTCGTGCGTGTGTCAGCGACAATGGCGTTTGAACAAATGCAATGAGCAAACTAAACCATTTGAGCATGTCAATGGATCGAATACAAACAGTGGTGATCGGGGCTGGGGTGGTGGGCCTGGCGGTTGCGCGCAAGCTGGCGCTTGAAGGTCAAGAGGTCCTGCTGCTCGAGTCTGCAGATGCCTTTGGCACAGGCACCAGCTCGCGCAACAGTGAAGTGATTCACGCCGGTATTTATTACCCCCAAGGGTCTCTCAAGGCGCAACTTTGCGTGCAGGGTCGCCAACGTCTTTATGCCTACTGTCGTGAGCGCAACATTGCGCACCAACAGTGTGGCAAATTGATTGTGGCGACTTCGCCCGAGCAAGTGGCGCAATTGAGTGCAATTCAAGCCAAAGCGACGGCCAATGGCGTTGTGGGGGCGGATGCGCTGCGGCTGTTGACTAAATCGGAAGCCTTGGCCAAGGAGCCGGCTTTGAATTGTGAAGCCGCCTTGTGGTCGCCTAGCACCGGCATTGTGGACAGCCATGCTTTGATGCTGAGCTACTTAGGTGATTTTGAAAATGCTGGCGGTTTGTTGGCACTGAATTCGCGCTTTGAATCCGCGCAAGTGTTGCAGCAAGAGGGTGCCACTCAGTTTTTAGTCCGCACCGTCGATGGCACTGAGTTGTTGGCGCAAAGGGTGGTCAACGCAGCTGGTTTATCAGCCCCAGATGTGGCTCGGAAATTCTTGGGCATGACCACCGCGCATTTGCCCAAGGCTTATTACGCCAAAGGCAATTATTTCAGTTTGTCTGGCAAGTCACCATTCAAGACGCTGATCTATCCGGTGCCCGAAGCAGCAGGCTTGGGTGTGCACTTAACTTTGGACTTGGCGGGCCAAGCGAAGTTTGGACCCGATGTGGAATGGGTGGACTCTCCTGATGATTTAGAGGTTGATCCGCGCAGAGGGGATGCGTTTTATGCCGAGGTGCGAAAGTACTGGCCTGGCTTGGCCGACGGCGCTTTGCAAGCTTCTTATGCCGGCATACGGCCCAAGATCAATGCGCCTCATGAAGCCGCGGCAGACTTTGCCATACTGGGCCCGCAAGCCTTGAAAGTGAATGGATTGGTTCACTTGATGGGAATTGAGTCACCCGGCCTGACAAGCTCATTGGCCATTGCTGAGCGGGTGTGTACTTTGCTTCAGCGGTAATGCTGGTTAAGACTTGCTCAATTGCTGCAAGGCCTTGGCCACTTCATGGACCAATGCAGGGCCTTTGTAGATGAGACCCGTGTAGATTTGCACCACATCGGCACCGGCTTCAATTTTACTGACGGCGTCGTAAGCGCTGAGAATGCCGCCCACGCCAATGATGGGAAATTGTGAGCCTAAGTGTTGCCTTAACAATCGAATGACACGGTTGCTGCCTGCCAACACAGGGGCGCCCGACAGGCCGCCCATTTCATCGCCGTGCGGCATGCCCTTGACGGCATCGCGCGACAAGGTGGTGTTGGTGGCAATGACGCCGTCAATTTGATGTTTGCGCAAACTGTTGGCGATAACGGCCACTTGTTCGTCGTCTAAATCGGGTGCGATTTTGAGGAACACGGGAACGCGTTTTTGATGCTTCTCGGCCAAGGCTTGTTTGCGTTCGTTGAGCGCCGACAAGAGTTGGTCCAAAGCCTCGTCGGTTTGCAATGAGCGCAAGTTTTTGGTGTTGGGACTGGAGATGTTGACCGTGACATAGTCGGCGTGTTCGTAAACGCCGCTGAGGCCAATGAGGTAATCGTCGGTGGCGCGTTCAATGGGCGTGGCGGCGTTTTTGCCAATGTTCAAGCCCAGCAGGCGACCTTGGCTTCTGAACCTGGACTTTTTGACGTTACTCACAAACGCGTCCAGACCTTCATTGTTGAAGCCAAGCCGGTTGATGAGGGCTTTGGCTTCGGGCAGTCGGAACATGCGCGGCTTGTCGTTGCCTGGCTGGGGGAGTGGGGTGACCGTGCCGACTTCGACAAAGCCAAAACCCATGGCACCCAGACCATCGATGCACCGGGCATTTTTGTCTAGACCTGCAGCCATGCCTACGCGGTTGGGAAATGTGAGACCCGCCAGTTGGACAGGGTCGGCAATCCATGGCTGGCGGTAGGCACGGTCTAGAAAAGTGTTTTGGGTGCGGGCCAACTGTTGCAAGGTGAGGTCGTGCGCAGCCTCGGGGTCGAGGTTGAATAAAATTGGGCGGGCGAGGGCGTAAAGGTTCAGGGACATTGGATAATCTCGTTCAATACAAGCATTGTCTCAAAAAAGCATATGACGCAAGACGAATTGAAAGCATTGGTAGGCCAAGCCGCATTGCAATACGTGGTCCCTGGTGAAATTGTGGGTGTGGGAACGGGCTCAACCGTGAACAAATTCATTGACGCATTGGCCTCCATGAAGGACCAAATCAAAGGCGCTGTGTCGAGTTCTGAGGCTTCAACGGTTCGCCTCAAAGCGCTGGGCATCCCCGTGTTTGACAGCAACGATGTGGCCGAGTTGGCGGTGTACATCGACGGTGCGGATGAAATCAATTGTCAAGGCCACATGGTCAAAGGCGGCGGCGCTGCGCTGACACGTGAAAAAATTGTGGCCGCGCAATCGAAGATGTTTGTGTGCATTGCCGACGAATCCAAATTGGTCGATCACTTGGGCACATTTCCATTGCCTGTTGAAGTAATCCCGATGTCCAGCGCCCGCATCATGGCGCAATTTGCCAAGATGGGCGGCCACGCACAAGTTCGATTGAAAGATGGCCAGCCATTGGTGACAGACAACGGACAGCACATCATTGATGTGAAGGGTTTGACCATTTCAGACCCCGTGGCCTTTGAAGCTGAAGTCAGTCAGTGGCCAGGTGTTGTCACTGTAGGCGTGTTTGCCTACCAGAAGGCCCAGGTTTGTTTGCTGGGCACTTCTTCAGGCGTTAAAACACTCAAGTTTTAAGTTTTTAAACTTGAAGCTTGCGGTGCCGTCATGCCTTGATGGCGAAGCAATGCATTCAAAGACGGTTCACGGCCTCTGAAGGCCACAAAAGAGGCCAATGCAGGTCGGCTGCCGCCAGCTTCCAAAATGGCTTCACGGTACCGTCTGCCTGTCTCCAAGCTAGGAGAGCCATCAGCTTGTGCCGTTTCCTCAAATGCTGCGTAGGCATCTGCTGAAAGAACCTCCGCCCATTTGTAGCTGTAATAACCTGCTGCATATCCACCGGCAAAAATATGGCTAAAGGTGTGTGCCATGCGGTTGAAATCGGGCGCTTGAATCACAGCCACTTCAGCACGAACCTTTTGCAACACGGGCATGAAATCGTCTTGCGGGCGGTGCTCGCTGTGCAAGAGCATGTCCATCAATGCAAATTCAATTTGACGCAAGGTCTGCAGACCACTTTGGAAGTTTTTGGCGGCCACCATTTTGTCGAACAATTCACGCGGTAAAGCTTCCCCTGTTTTGACATGGGCTGACATGTGCTTCAGTACATTCCATTCCCAGCAAAAGTTCTCCATGAATTGACTTGGTAGTTCCACGGCGTCCCATTCAACGCCACTGATGCCAGACACATCGCGCTCGTTCACTTGCGTCAACATGTGATGCAGGCCATGACCAAACTCATGGAACAGCGTGATGACATCATCGTGCGTTAGCAAGGGAGGCTGACCATCGACGCCCTCTGCAAAGTTACACACTAAATGCGCCACGGGCGTTTGCAATTGTTGCGTGTCGGGCCTGAGCCAACGCGCACGAACATCGTCCATCCAGGCACCGCCTCGTTTGCCTGCACGTGCAGGCGGATCTAGGTAGAACTGACCTACCAATTGACCATTGCGTTCAAGGCGATAAAAGCCCACGGCAGGGTGCCATACTGGCGCTTGATCTTCTCGAATGCTGACTTCAAACAATGTCTCAATGATTTTGAAGAGGCCCTGCAATACTTTCGGCGCTGTAAAGTATTGCTTCACTTCCTGCTCGCTGAAACTGTATCGGGCCTCTTTCAGTTTTTCCCCGATGTAAGGCCAATCCCAAGCTTGCGGATTTGGCATGTCCAAGTGGTCTGCGGCAAATTGACGCATGTCTGCCAAGTCTTTTTCTGCGTAAGGACGCGCACGCTGAGCGAGATCGCGCAAAAAAGCAATGACTTTGGCAGGTGAGTCAGCCATCTTGGTGGCCACGGACACTTCCGCGTAATTTTGATAACCCAAAAGCTTTGCTTCTTCTTCGCGCAGTTGCAAAATTTCTTGAATGATGGCGCTGTTGTCAAGCGCTGCAAATTCTGCAGGTGCTTGGTCTGAAGCCCGGGTGACATAAGCGCGGTAAAGCTGATGACGCAAATCGCTGCTTTTGGCAAATTGCATCACTGGCAAATAACAAGGCATTTTGAGGGTTAACTTGTAACCTGCCTTGCCTTCTTTTTCTGCAGCTTCGCGTGCTGTATTTTGAACATCTTCCGGCACACCCTCTAATGCCTCTTTTTCGACATAAAGTGAGAATTTGTCGGTGGCATCCAAAGCGTTTTCACTGAATTTTTGGCTCAATTCCGCCATGCGCTCTTGGATGGCTGCATACCTGGTTTTAGCTTCACCCTGAAGCTCGGCACCGCCCAGAACGAAATTGCGCAATGCATTCTTCAGTGCTTGCTGTTGTGCCGCATCCAATGACGCTGGGTTGACTGCTTTGTATTTGGCATAAAGGCGTTCATCGGCGCCAAGCTTTGTCCAAAATTCAGTAACCTTGGGCAAGACTTCGTTGTAGGCCGCACGCAACTCGGGGGTATCGGCAACGCTTTTCAAATGGCTCACGGCGCCCCAGGCGCTGCTCAAGCGCTCGGTGCTGACATCCAAGACTTTGGCAATGGCTTGCCATTGCGCTGGAAACTCGGGGGCGGTCACTGTTTCAAGTGCTTCAGATGCAGCTGTCAATAAAACGTCGATGGCTGTGCTGACATGTTCGGGTTTGATTTGGTCAAACAAAGGCAAGCTGCCCAGTTGAAGCAATGGGTTGTTTGCGTGAGAAGAAGTTGTCATGGCGTGGTTAAATTTTGGTTCAATGCTCAAGCCGCAGTACGTTCAGCAGCTTCTAAAGTGTTCACCAACAACATGGTGATGGTCATCGGGCCAACACCGCCTGGCACAGGCGTGATGTAGCTGGCAACTTGCTCAACGTCTGCAAAGTCCACATCGCCACACAACTTGCCTTCGTCATTGCGGTTCATGCCAACGTCCAACACCACGGCACCCGGTTTGACCATGTCAGCGGTTAAGACGTTTCGTTTTCCAACGGCAGCCACAATGACATCAGCCTGAAGCGTCATGGCTTTGAGGTCCTTGGTTGCACTGTGGCAAATGGTCACGGTGGCATTTTTTTGCAAGAGCATCATGGCCATGGGTTTGCCCACAATGTTACTTCGGCCAATGACCACGGCATGTTTGCCCTTCAAGTCGTAGCCAATGCTTTCTAACATTTTCATGCAGCCGTAAGGCGTGCAGGGCCAAAAGCCTGGCATGCCTGTCATCAGAGCGCCGGCACTTGCAATGTGAAAGCCATCGACATCTTTGGCGGGTGAAATGGCCTCAATGACCTTCTGTGCATCAATGTGCGCAGGTAAGGGTAATTGCACCAAAATGCCGTGAATGCTGGGGTCGTTGTTTAGAGCTTGAACACGTGCCAATAAATCGGCTTCGCTCATGCTGTCTGGGTATTTTTCTAAAACTGAATGCAGGCCGCTGTCGTGACAGGCCTTCACCTTGTTGCGCACATAGACCTGGCTGGCAGGGTTCTCGCCAACCAACACCACGGCTAGACCTGGTGTGATGCCTTTGGCTTTCAGCGCTGTTGTGCGCGTAGCAACTTCTGCACGCAGTTGTTGGGAGAGGGCGTTGCCATCAATGCGTTGTGCGGTCATGTTGTGTCTCTCAAAAATTGAAATACCGAGTTTGAAGTAAAAACGCCCGCGATTTGAAAATTCACGGGCGTTGTAAAAGCGCTGAAGCCTTTAAGCTTTGGGTGCGTTTTGTCCCAATGCAATTTTGAGCAGATCTGCCACTGTGTTGGCATTCAATTTTTCCATGATGTTGGCGCGATGTGCCTCAACTGTTTTGATGCTGATGCCTAAGTCGTCGGCGATCTGTTTGTTCAAACGACCCGCCACAATGCGCTCAAGGACTTGGGCTTCACGACCGGTCAGTTTAGACAGCAGCGCATCACGATTGGCAGCGTTTTGATACTCCGAGAAAGACTCACGCGCGCTGTCCAGCATGCGTTCAACCAAACTCACCAATTCGTCTTCTTTGAATGGCTTTTGAATAAAGTCCATCGCACCTTTTTTCATGGTGTTGACTGCCATGGGCACGTCGCCGTGGCCAGTGATGAACACAATGGGCAAAGGAGAGCGACGCTCGACCAGCTTGTCTTGCAATTCAAGACCCGTCATGCCGCCCATGCGGATGTCAACGATCAGGCAAGCAACCTCACGCGGGTCGTAGCGGCTGAGAAATGATTCAGCAGAGTCAAAGCATCGAACACGGTAATCTTTGCCTTCTAACAGCCACTGAAGTGAATCGCGAACGGCCTCGTCGTCGTCGACAACGTAAACAGTTCCTTTTTTGGGTATCAAACTCATGTGGGGTCCCAGTGTTACTAAATCAAATCAAAGTCGTTCCGCCGGATGGGATCCAAAAGGAAAAACAACATCCAACTACCTCGTCGGCATTGTAGAGGTTCTCGGCGGCTATTCTGCCTTTGTGAGATTCCACAATGGTCCGGCATAAATTCAGGCCAATGCCCATGCCTTCCGATTTGGTTGAGAAAAAGGCCTCGTAAAGCCTGTCCATGACCTCAGGTGGCAGGCCTTTTCCGGTGTCGGTGACAGAAAAATAAACCGTATTTTGTTGGTCTACTACCTTGGGAACCACACGTAGCTCAACATGGCGCTGTCCAACGGGGCGTTCAGCATTGTCAATGGACTCTGCTGCATTTTTCATCAAATTGACAAGCACCTGTTCAATCAAGATGGGGTCGACTTGAATTTTGGGTAGGCGGGAGGCTACGTAATGCGACAGTCGAACATTACGGCGCCGCAACTCAATTTCAGCTAATTCAACGGCCTCATTGACCATGGTTAACACGTCAGATTCAGACCGGTTGGGCTCACTGCGTTTGACGAAGGAGCGAATGCGGTGAATGATTTGACCTGCGCGTTGGGCCTGGTGGGCGGTCTTTTCTAAGGCCCAAACAAGGTCTTTCTCTTCAATTTGTTGGCCTTTGATGCGTGACAACATGCCATTGCAATAGTTGGTGATGGCTGTCAGAGGTTGATTGAGTTCATGGGCCACACTGGAGGCCATTTCACCCATGGTGATCAGGCGGCTGGCGTTTTGCGCGCGTTCTGCTTGCTGAGCTGCCAATTCTTCAGCTTGCCTTCGTGTCGTGATGTCGGTTGCAATGACCAATTGCGCCAGTCTGCCATCAGCCCAGTTGATGTATCGCGTGCGAATTTCAAGCCATTTGCTGAGGTGCGAAACATAAATTTCGGCCCGTTCTGCTGGGGCGACCGTCAAGCTTTCAGTGGGTAATCCCGCCAAAGCGTCAACATCATCCAATTCGAGTTCGGCATTGCGAATGTCTAACATGCCTGCTTTTTCAACCAAACTCAAATGGCCATTCGTGTCTGTGCCAAACCACTGGCGGTAAAGTTTGTTGGCAAACAATAGTTCTTCACTGCCAAGAGGTGCAACAGAGACAGACGCATCCAAAGCTTCCAACACAATTGTGAAGCGTTCGTAGGATGCTGCCAATTGCTCTCGGACTCGGTTGGGTTCCGTGATGTCGGTCATGGAAGTCATCCAACCGGTTTGTTGGCCCATGGCATCAATCAATGGAGAGACGTAAAGACGGGCATCAAAAATGCTGTTGTTTTTGCGTTTGACGCGAACTTGAAAACCACCGGCAATTTGTTTGCCACTCATCTCCTCTTCCAATCGGGCCATCAGTTGTTCGCGGTCTTCATCGGGCCAATATGGGAAGGGCGCCACAGCACCAATGAGTTCCTTTTCTTGCCATCCCGTCATTTGGCAAAATGCCAAATTGACATAGGTGATTCGACCTTCCATGTCGAGCGCACGCATGCCCGTCAGCATGGAGTTTTCCATGGCGCGGCGGAAGTTGGTTTCTGCCATCAATTCTTTTTGTGTTTGCTGACGCTTTCGTGTGTGACGCCAATTGCCAATCAACATCCATGCTGTGAGTAAACTCAAAGAACTGACCAGCCAGAATAAGCCGCTGCCCACCAAATCTTGCGAAGTTTTCCAAGTTTGTGCACGCAATATCAACCCATTGCCAACAGGTGAGACAGGCACTTCAAACTCGTTGTTTTGGTTCACGATGCCTGGCACGAAATTCCAGATGCTTGTGCGCTTTGGAATGGTCTGGCCTGCAATCAAATTGCCCTCGCTGTCAAGCAATGAGACGGCATACTTCGCCAAAATTTCCGTTGGCACGCCATAGCGCAGCAAACTTTCAACGGCATATTCCGCCATCACGACACCATTGAATCGGCCTTGTGAATTGGTCAAAGGCGTGTGAAGTTGCAACACCACGTTGCGCGCATAATTTTCTTGTCCGGCTCCGGGGCTTCCGATGGACAAGCTCCCGTCATCTTCTTGCGAATAAACAGGCTGCATCAAATCTCGAGCCAAGCTGTAGCTGTTTTCGGACTCACCCCATTTCAGGACTTCGCCAACGCGCCACTTTTGACTGACCAAAACGCTGGGGGCGGTTTGACTGGCCAAAATTTTTCGTTTGTCATCGACCCACGCCACAGTTTGCAATTCAGGGTTTTTCATCACCAAGGATTCAGCCCTTCGGGTGAATTCTTTGATGTCGATGTCTTTGTTGGATGCGTCTCTGGCCAAACGCATGATTTGTTCTTGGCGTTCTAGCAAACGCAAACGCAAGCGTTGTTGGCTGTATTCCACATCGCGCTTGACGGCTTCTTGTTCGCGGTCAATTTCCTCTACGCGCAAGTACCAAAAAGAAAAAACGATGGCACTCAAGAACAGCAGAACAGAAGCAATAGGGGCCAAACTGGCAAAACGGTCTTGGCGAACTGGATTCTGGCGTTTCCACCATCGACGCCACCAGTTGGTAGGTTTCATCGCGTTTAAGGTTATTGCTGCGTTTTGCGACTTCATCCCCTAGAGTTTAGGGGAAACCCTTTTTAGTAAATTTCATAATACAAAATATAAAAGCACAATTTGAAATTTATAAAACTTTGTGCGAGAATTCCGAAAAAATAGATCAACCACGGCCTACAAAGGAGACAAACATGTCAGCCGTTCAGCCTAATAACGTCCTCAATGACTTGGACGCCATTGAAACCCGTGAATGGATGGACGCACTGTCCGCCGTGATTGAAAAAGAAGGTGGTGAACGCGCCCACTTCTTGTTGGAACAACTCCTTGAACATGCCCGCGAAAACAGCATTGACATGCCGTTTTCTGCCAATACGGGTTATGTGAACACCATCGAGCCTGATCAAGAAGCCCATTGCCCGGGAAACATTGAAATTGAAGAGCGTCTGCGTGCTTACATGCGATGGAACGCCATGGCCATGGTGGTCAAGGCCAATCGCCACAACCCTGAAGATGGTGGTGATTTGGGCGGCCACATTGGCTCTTTTGCTTCATTGGCCCACATGTTCGGTGCTGGTTTCAATCACTTCTGGCATGCTGAAAGTGAAAACCATGGCGGTGATTGCTTGTACATCCAAGGCCACGTGTCACCAGGCGTTTATGCCCGTGCCTATTTGGAAGGCCGCTTGACCGAAGAGCAGTTGCTCAACTTCCGTCAAGAAGTAGACGGCAAGGGTTTGTCGAGCTACCCACATCCCAAGTTGATGCCTGAGTTCTGGCAGTTCCCTACAGTGTCGATGGGCCTTGGCCCTTTGATGGCCATTTACCAAGCGCGCTTCTTGAAGTATTTGCATGCACGTGGCATTGCAAACACTGAAAACCGCAAGGTGTGGGTGTTCTGTGGCGACGGTGAAATGGACGAAGTTGAATCCTTAGGTGCCATTGGTTTGGCTGCGCGTGAAAAGCTGGACAACTTGATCTTCGTGGTCAATTGCAACTTGCAGCGTTTGGACGGTCCTGTGCGCGGCAACGGCAAAATTGTTCAGGAGCTGGAAGGCGAATTCCGCGGTTCTGGCTGGAACGTCATCAAGCTCTTGTGGGGCAGCGAGTGGGACAAACTCTTGGCGCGCGACAAAGATGGTGCACTGCGTAAGATCATGATGGACACCTTGGACGGCGACTTCCAAGCTTTCAAAGCCAACGATGGCGCCTATGTCCGAAAGCATTTCTTTGGACGTGATCCACGCACCCTAGAAATGGTGGCGCACATGAGTGACGACGAAATTTGGGCCTTGAAGCGTGGCGGACATGACCCCCAAAAAGTCTATGCTGCTTATCACGCTGCAGTGAACACCAAAGACCAACCCACCGTGCTCTTGATCAAAACGGTGAAAGGTTTTGGCATGGGCAAAGCCGGCGAAGGCAAGAACAACGTTCACCAAACCAAGAAACTGACAGACGAAGACATTCGCTACATGCGCGATCGCTTCAACATTCCAGTGCCAGACAGCGAATTGTCCAAGGTGCCTTTCTACAAGCCGGCCGATGACACCCCCGAGATGCGCTATTTGCATGAGCGTCGCAAAGCTTTGGGTGGCTACTTGCCACACCGTCGCACCAAGGCGGACGAAAGCTTCACGGTGCCTTCCCTGGAAGTATTCAAATCCGTGATGGAGCCCACCGCCGAAGGTCGTGAAATTTCCACCACACAAGCTTATGTGCGCTTCCTCACGCAACTGTTGCGTGATCAAGCCTTGGGTCCACGTGTGGTGCCTATTTTGGTGGACGAAGCCCGTACCTTTGGCATGGAAGGTTTGTTCCGTCAGGTTGGTATTTACAACCCAGCAGGTCAGCAGTACACACCAGTCGACAAAGACCAAGTGATGTACTACAAAGAAGACAAAGCAGGCCAGATTTTGCAAGAGGGTATCAATGAAGCTGGCGGTATGTCTAGCTGGATTGCTGCGGCCACCAGCTACTCCACCAGCAACCGAATCATGGTGCCGTTCTATGTGTACTACTCGATGTTCGGCTTCCAGCGCATTGGCGATTTGGCCTGGGCTGCGGGTGACATGCAAGCCCGCGGTTTCTTGTTGGGCGGCACATCAGGCCGTACAACATTGAACGGCGAAGGCTTGCAACACGAAGACGGTCACAGCCACATCTTGGCGGGCACCATTCCCAATTGCATCAGCTATGACCCCACCTTCGCCCATGAAGTTGGCGTGATCTTGCACCATGGCTTGAAGCGCATGGTGGAGAAACAAGACAACGTTTTCTACTACCTCACTTTGTTGAACGAAAACTACGCCATGCCAGGCCTCACGCCCGGCACGGAAGAGCAAATCATCAAGGGCATGTACTTGTGCAAAGCGGGTGGCAAGAACAAGACACGTGTTCAATTGATGGGCTCTGGAACCATCCTGCGTGAGTCAATGGCTGCGCAAGAGTTGCTGGCCAAAGACTGGGGCATTGCGGCGGATGTTTGGAGTTGCCCAAGCTTCAACGAACTGACGCGCGATGGTCAAGACGCCGAACGATTCAACATGTTGCACCCCTTGGAGACTCCGCGTGTGCCGTTTGTGGCTCAGCAGTTGGCCAAGCATGACGGTCCCGTCATTGCCTCCACGGACTACATGAAAAACTACGCTGAACAAATTCGTCCGTTCATTCCCAAAGGCCGCACTTACAAAGTGTTGGGAACCGATGGTTTTGGTCGAAGCGATTTCCGCAGCAAATTGCGCGAGCACTTTGAAATCAATCGCCACTACATCGTTGTAGCTGCACTCAAAGCCTTGAGCGAAGAGGGCGCAGTGCCAGTTGCCAAAGTTGCAGAAGCTTTGAAGCAATATGGCATCAAGACCGACAAGGTCAATCCTTTGTACGCTTAATCACAAGACTTGGAGACACACATGGCATTGGTAGAAGTCAAAGTTCCAGACATCGGTGATTTCGATGAAGTGGCCGTCATTGAACTGTTGGTCAAGGTAGGGGATACCGTGAAGGCCGAACAGTCCTTGATCACTGTTGAATCCGATAAAGCGTCGATGGAAATTCCGTCCTCAACGGCAGGCGTGGTGAAAGAACTGCGCGTGAAGTTGGGCGACAAAGTGAAAGAAGGGTCAGTGGTGTTGATGGTGGAGGCCAGTGGCGATGTCGCCGCGTCCCCAAGCGCATCTTCAGCAGCTCCCGCAGCAGCACCTGCCGCCGCACCAGTAGCAGCGGCACCTGCAGCTGCACCTGCCACTGTGACCGCCGCATCCTCAGCCAGCGGCCCCATCGAAGTTCATGTGCCTGATATCGGCGATTTCAAAGACGTTGCTGTCATTGAAATTTTCGTCAAGCCCGGTGATGCCATCAAGATGGAGCAATCCCTCATCACGGTGGAATCGGACAAAGCTGCGATGGAGATTCCTTCCTCGGCGGCCGGCGTTTTGAAAGAGCTCAAGGTCAAGATTGGCGACAAAGTCAACATTGGTGACTTGCTGGCCATCTTAGAAGGCACTGTTGTTTCAGCAGCCACAGCTGCACCCGTTGCAGCTAGTGTGAGTGCGGCTGCACCTGCTACGGTTTCTGCGCCTGTCGCCGCGCCTGCTTTGGCAACGACTGCAGTCGCTGCGCCAGCGCACAATCCTGGCGCATCCACTTTGGGCTTGCCACACGCATCGCCTTCCGTGCGCAAATTTGCGCGGGAATTGGGTGTGCCTTTGGAAGAAGTTAAAGGCAATGGCCCCAAAGGTCGCATCACACAAGACGACGTTCAAGCCTTCACGAAAGCAGTGATGGCAGGCGCCACGCAAACCAAAGCGCAAGCGGCCAAAGCACCTGCCGGTGGCGATGGTGCTGCATTGGGCTTGATCCCCTGGCCGAAAGTCGACTTCGCCAAGTTTGGTCCCATTGAGCGCAAAGAAATGGGCCGCATCAAAAAGATCAGTGGCGCCAATTTGTTGCGCAATGCCATCATGATTCCCGCGGTGACCAACCACGACGATGCCGACATCACTGAGTTGGAAGCCTTCCGCGTGTCGACCAACAAAGAGAACGAAAAGTCTGGCGTCAAAGTCACCATGCTGGCTTTCTTGATCAAAGCTTGTGTGGCCGCACTCAAGAAATACCCCGAGTTCAACAGCTCTTTGGACGGTGACGCCTTGGTCTACAAAAACTACTGGCACATTGGCTTTGCGGCCGATACGCCCAATGGTTTGATGGTGCCAGTCATCAAAGACGCTGACAAAAAAGGCATCTTGCAAATCAGCCAAGAAATGGGCGAGTTGGCCAAGAAGGCCCGCGATGGCAAGTTGAGTCCTGCAGAAATGACAGGCGCAACCTTCACCATTTCCAGTTTGGGTGGCATTGGCGGCAAGTATTTCACGCCCATCATCAATGCACCAGAAGTGGCCATCTTGGGTGTTTGCAAAAGCACGCACGAACCCGTTTGGGACGGCAAGCAATTTGTTCCGCGTTTGATGTTGCCTTTGTCATTGACATGGGATCACCGCGTGATCGATGGCGCTGCCGCAGCACGCTTCAACGCGTACTTGGGCCAAATCCTTGGCGACTTCCGCCGTGTCTTGCTTTGAGAGGCTGAACCATGGCATTAGTTGATATCAAAGTACCGGACATTGGCGACTTCGACGAAGTGGCAGTCATTGAGTTGTTGGTCAAGGTGGGTGACGCCGTGAAGGCCGAACAAAGCTTGATCACTGTAGAGTCTGACAAAGCTTCAATGGAGATTCCTTGCTCACAAGCCGGTGTGGTCAAAGAACTCAAAGTAAAGTTGGGCGACAAGGTCAAAGAAGGTTCAGTGGTCTTGGTGTTGGAAGGCGAAGCTTCATCCGCCGCAGCAAGCGCTCCAGCTGCCTCGCCTTCACAAGCCAGTGCGCCAGTAGCCGCCAAAGCTGCGCCTGCACCAGCAGCACCTGTTGCTGCTAGCGTTCCCAACGCTTCTTCTTACAGCGGCACAGTCGACATCGAATGCGATTTGCTCGTATTGGGTGCGGGCCCTGGCGGTTATTCTGCAGCTTTTCGCGCGGCCGATTTGGGTCTCAAAGTGGTCATCGTAGAACGCTACGCAACATTGGGTGGCGTGTGTTTGAATGTGGGTTGCATTCCCTCTAAGGCTTTATTGCATGTGGCTGCAGTGATGGATGAAGTCAGTCACATGGCCGATTTGGGTGTTGACTTTGGCACCCCCAAAGTCAACATCGAAAAGTTGCGAACGCACAAAGAAAAAGTCATTGGCAAATTGACCGGTGGCTTGGCGGCCATGGCCAAGATGCGCAAAGTGACCACCGTTCGCGGTGTGGGCGAATTTGTCAGTGCCAACCACGTGATCGTGGAAGAAACAACTGGCACGGGTCAAGAAAAGACCGGTGTGAAAAAAGTAGTGGCTTTCAAGAACTGCATCATTGCAGCAGGCAGCCAAGCAGTCCGTTTGCCGTTCATGCCCAACGATCCTCGCGTGGTCGACAGCACCGGTGCACTTGCGCTGAAAGAAGTGCCCAAGCGCATGCTGATTTTGGGCGGCGGCATCATTGGCCTCGAGATGGGCACTGTCTACAGCACTTTGGGCGCACGTTTGGATGTGGTGGAAATGATGGACGGTTTGATGCAAGGCGCTGACCGCGATTTGGTCAAGATCTGGCAAAAAATGAATGCCCATCGTTTTGACAACATCATGCTCAAAACCAAAACCGTGGGTGCCAAAGCCACCAAAGCTGGCATTGAGGTGACCTTTGAATCTGCAGAGGAGGGCGTTGCGGCCCCAGCACCTCAAGTTTATGACTTGGTCTTGCAAGCTGTGGGGCGCACACCCAACGGCAAAAAAATTGCAGCAGACAAAGCTGGCGTAACTGTCACCGATCGTGGCTTCATTCCAGTGGACATTCAAATGCGCACCAACGTGCCCCACATTTTTGCCATTGGCGACATCGTGGGTCAACCCATGTTGGCGCACAAAGCTGTTCATGAAGCGCATGTGGCGGCCGAAGTGATTGCGGGTGAAATTCAAGGCAACAAAGAATTGGCGGCCAGTGCCTTCAATGCGCGTGTCATTCCAAGTGTTGCTTACACGGATCCCGAAGTGGCATGGGTCGGCCTCACAGAAGACCAAGCCAAGGCTCAAGGCATCAAGGTCAAGAAGGGCTTGTTCCCTTGGACGGCTTCGGGTCGCGCCATTGCCAACGGACGCGACGAAGGCGTGACCAAGTTGTTGTTCGATGATTCACCCGAGGCGCATGGCCATGGCAAGATCTTGGGCGGCGGCATGGTGGGTACACATGCAGGCGACATGATTGGCGAGATTGCACTGGCCATTGAGATGGGCGCAGATGCGGTGGACATTGGTAAGACAATTCATCCGCACCCCACATTGGGAGAAAGCATTGGCATGGCTGCCGAAGTGGCCCATGGCAGTTGTACTGATTTGCCACCTTCAAAGAAATAAGCTTTGAACAGGTCTACAAAAAAACCGCCTACGGGCGGTTTTTTCATGCACTAGATTTCTGTCAATTCTGTGCGGGTTCAGCTTGAAGCTTGTCGGATTGAACCCTGCGAGCACCATTGAAACGCTTTTGCCAATAAGCTTCGCGCATGTCGTCGACACGCACGGCTTTACCAGGTCTGGGGGCGTGAATGAACTTGCCGTCGCCAACGTAGATGCCGACGTGGCTGAAGGTGCGTTTCATGGTGTTGAAGAACACCAAGTCACCTGGCTTGAGTTCACTGCGATTGATTTCTTCGGTCACTTTCGCTTGTTCTTCGGCCCTGCGAGGTAAGACCAAGCCGACAGACTTTTCAAACATGTGTCTCACAAAGCCGCTGCAATCAAAACCTTTTTCTTCGGACATGCCGCCGCGCTTGTACGGGACACCCAGTAAACCCATGGCTTGAATGACCAATTCAGAAGCTTTACCGCCAAAGGTGCTGCGGGCTGTTTGTAAGGGGCCGCTGAATTGATTTGAGATTTGTTGAGACAATTGATCGGTGATCTGATTGATCAAACCGCGTTCTTTGAGCATGCGGTCGAGGTCGTCTTCAACGGGCGCCGAAACGGCGACTGTTGTCCAGATTACCAATCCACATAGAATCCATCTCATAGTTGCTCAGTTTAATGCCTTCAAACGGTATTCGCGAGTGAACCCGTTTTTCCTAAGAAAGTTGCACCATGTTGCTAGAAGTCGAAGCTTCCCAATTGGTTTTGGTGGATTACCAGATCAAACTGATGCCTGCCATGAAAGACGCACAAGCTGTGTGGCAGCGTGCAGAGTTACTGGCCAAAACAGCCAAACACCTGCAAGTTCCGGTTTGGGCCACAGAGCAAAACCCATCAGGTTTGGGTGAGACAAGCCCTGAAATCAGACAACATTGCAAACGTGTGCTTTCAAAAATGGCTTTCAGCGCCGTTGAAGAAGGGCTTGGTGAATGGCTGAGCCCGCCCGCGCCGGCTGTTCCCAAAGGCAATGCCAGAAGTTTGCCAAGACATTTGCAAAAGCCCGTTGAGCCTGAGGTCGGTCCCTCTGTTGTCATCGCCGGGTGCGAAGCCCATATTTGTTTGTTGCAAACCGCTTTGGATTTGCTAGAAGATGAGTTTGATGTGTGGGTCGTGACCGATGCTTGTGCGTCTCGTTCAGACCGAGACCGTGACGCAGCGTTTGACCGCTTGGCAGGCGCAGGCGCTGAGCTGCTCACCACCGAGATGGTGATCTTCGAATGGCTTCGTTCTGCAGAAAATCCTGACTTCAAAGAAGTTCAGTCTTGGGTCAAAGCGCTGACTTAAAGTCAGTTTGCCGCAAGTCCCTCATGAATAATTATGAATTCAGAAGGCGAGACCGGCTGACTTAAAGTGTGTCCAAAGCTCGCCAGCAATGTATTGCAGCTTGCTGCGATTGAGCGGCTTTAGGAGACACCATGGGTCAATATGCAGAGTTTCACAAACGTTCCATTCAGGACCGTGATGCGTTTTGGGCTGAACAAGCCAAGCAGATCGAGTGGCACAAACCACCCCAAGAAATTTGCGATTACCGCAATCCACCGTTTGCCAAATGGTTCAAGGGCGGCGAAACCAATCTCTGTCATAACGCCATTGACCGCCATTTGAAAGATCGCGGCGATCAAGCTGCATTGATCTTTATCTCCACCGAAACAGATCAAGAAGTCACCTACACCTACAAGCAATTGCATGCCGAAGTTCAGCGCATGGCTGCTTCGCTCTTGTCATTGGGCGTCAAAAAAGGTGATCGTGTTTTGATATACATGCCCATGATTGCAGAGGCTTCCTTTGCCATGTTGGCTTGTGCGCGCATTGGTGCCATTCACTCCGTGGTATTCGGTGGCTTTGCGTCGGGTTCTTTGGCTTCTCGCATTGAAGATGCCAGCCCCAAAGTCATTGTGAGTGCCGATGCAGGCTCACGCGGCGGCAAAGTGGTTGAATACAAGCCCTTGTTGGACGAAGCCATTCGTTTGTCTGCGCACAAACCCAACTCTGTTTTATTGGTAGACCGTGGCCTTGCCAAAATGGCCATGACAGAGGGTCGTGACTTGCTTTGGGCGAACTTGCGCGACCAACATTTGAATGATGTGGTGCCTTGTGAATGGGTGGATTCGACGCACCCAAGCTACACCTTGTACACATCGGGTACAACTGGCAAGCCCAAAGGTGTGCAGCGTGACACAGGTGGTTACACGGTCGCATTGGCTTCCAGCATTCCCAATATTTTCTGCGGCAAACCCGGCGAAACCTTTTTCTGTACCAGCGACATTGGTTGGGTGGTGGGTCACAGTTACATCATCTATGGTCCCTTGATTGGAGGCATGGCCACCATCATGTACGAAGGTCTGCCCACAAGACCCGACGGCGGCATTTGGTGGAGCTTGGTTGAGAAATACAAAGTGACCGTGATGTTCAGTGCACCCACAGCCATTCGCGTTTTGAAAAAGCAAGATCCTGCGCTGCTGAGCAAATACGACTTGTCCAGCTTGAAGGCATTGTTCTTGGCAGGCGAGCCCTTGGATGAACCGACGGCCAAATGGATTTCAGAAGGTCTGGGCAAACCCATCATCGACAATTACTGGCAAACCGAAACGGGCTGGCCCATTTTGACGGTCTGTAACGGCATTGAAAAAACGCCCAGCAAGTTTGGATCACCTGGCAAAGCGGTCTATGGCTATGACGTCAAACTGCTGGACGATCAAACGGGTGAAGAACTCACGCAGCCCAACCAAAAAGGTGTGGTTGCCATTGAAGGTCCCTTGCCACCCGGTTGCTTGCAAACCGTGTGGGGTGACGATGATCGTTTCGTCAAAACCTACTGGACCACAGTGCCCGGCAAGATGGTTTACTCCACGTTTGACTGGGGTATCAAAGACGAAGACGGTTACTTTTTCATCTTAGGCCGGACGGATGATGTGATCAATGTGGCGGGTCACCGCTTGGGTACCCGCGAAATTGAAGAGAGCATTTCAGGTCATGCTGCTGTGGCAGAAGTGGCCGTGGTGGGCGTGGCCGACAACCTCAAAGGTCAAGTGGCCATGGCGTTTGCGGTGCTCAAAGACGGATCGCTGCTGAATGATGCGCCTGCTTTGTTGAAGCTTGAAGGCGAGATCATGAAGGTGGTCGACAATTCCTTGGGAGCTGTTGCCAGACCGGCACGCGTTCGTTTTGTGGCCGTGTTGCCTAAAACGCGCAGCGGCAAACTGTTGCGACGTGCGATTCAGGCGGTTTGTGAAGGTCGCGACCCTGGCGATTTGACCACCATGGACGACCCAAGTGCCTTGCTCCAAATTTCTGATTTGGTCAAAACATAAGATGTTTTTTCTAAGCTTGGCTGACATATGACTGACGGGGAGGATGCAAATTCTCCCCGTTTTCACATAAAAACCACCCGCGGACCAAGAATCAATGTGATAATCCGCGAGTTACTTAGGCCCTTCCCATGCCACAGTCGCATCCGCCAACCGGTTCAGCCGTGTCGCGGAAGGTAATTCAACCAACTAATGTTCCCTGAAGGGGAGCGAAGGTCAGCGAAATATGAGTGAGACTAAATCCGTCTACACCGCCTACCAAGGCAATACCTATCTCTTCGGAGGCAATGCGCCTTACGTTGAGGAAATGTACGAGAACTACCTGGCCAATCCAGGCAGCGTTCCCGACAGCTGGCGCGAATACTTCGACGCCTTGCAACACGTTCCTGCAGTCGATGGTTCATCTGCCAAAGACGTTCCCCATTTGCCCGTCATCAATGCTTTTGCCGAACGCGCCAAACAAGGTGGCACCAAAGTCGTCATGGCCAGTGCCGATGCCGAAATGGGTCGCAAGCGGACCGCTGCACAGCAGTTGATTGCGGCTTATCGCAATGTGGGCCAACGCTGGGCCGATCTTGACCCCTTGAAGCGCACTGAGCGCCCCAACATTCCCGACCTCGATCCAGCCTTCTATGGCTTTACCGATGCCGACCAAGAAACCGTGTTTGACACCAGCAACACTTTCTTTGGTAAAAATTCCATGCCCCTGCGCGAATTGCTCAATGCTTTGCGCGAAACATATTGCGGCACTTTGGGCGCCGAATTCATGTACACCACCGAGCAAGCTGAAAAGCGCTGGTGGCAACAAAAGTTGGAGAGCATTCGCAGCAAGCCCAACTTCAATGCAGACCAGAAAAAACACATCCTCGAACGCTTGACAGCGGCAGAAGGTTTGGAGCGTTTCCTCCACACCAAATATGTAGGTCAAAAACGCTTCTCATTGGAAGGTGGAGAAACTTTCATCGCCGCCATGGATGAACTGATTCAAGCCGCTGGTGAAAAAGGCGTTCAAGAAATCGTCATTGGCATGGCCCACCGTGGCCGCTTGAACGTGTTGGTCAACACCATGGGCAAGTTGCCCAAGGATTTGTTCGCTGAGTTTGACCACACAGCCCCCGAAGATTTGCCAGCAGGTGACGTGAAGTACCACCAGGGTTTCAGTTCTGACATCAGCACACGCGGTGGCCCTGTTCACTTGTCATTGGCGTTCAACCCTTCACACCTCGAAATTGTGAACCCTGTGGTTGAAGGTTCTGTGCGTGCCCGTATGGACCGCCGTGCCGACCCACTGGGCAAGCAAGTGCTGCCCGTGTTGGTACACGGTGATGCTGCGTTTGCAGGTCAAGGCGTGAACCAAGAAACATTGGCGCTGGCCCAAACCCGTGGTTACTCTACAGGTGGTACGGTTCACATCATCATCAACAACCAAATTGGTTTCACCACATCTGATCCACGCGACATGCGCTCTACGGTGTATTGCACGGACATCGTGAAGATGGTGGAAGCGCCTGTGTTGCACGTCAATGCAGACGATCCAGAAACCGTTGTGCTGGCCACACAAATTGCGCTCGAGTACCGCATGACCTTCAAAAAAGACGTGGTGCTCGACATCATCTGCTTCCGCAAACTGGGTCACAACGAGCAAGATACGCCTAGCCTCACACAGCCGTTGATGTACAAGAAAATTGCAGCACATCCCGGTACGCGCAAGTTGTTTGCCGATCGTTTGGCGGCACAAGGCTTGGGTGACACATTGGGTGATGACATGGTCAAAGCCTGCCGGGCAGCTTTGGATGCGGGCAAGCACACCGACGAAGACGTTGTGTTGACCAACTTCAAAACAAAGTTCTCTGTGGACTGGGCGCCTTTCTTGAATCAGAAATGGACTGATGCTGGAAATACGGCAATTCCATTGGCTGAATGGAAACGCATTGCCGAAAAAATCACCACCTTGCCTAGCACTGTGACACCTCATCAATTGGTGAAAAATGTGTATGACAACCGCGCCGCCATGGGCCGTGGCGACATCCCAGTCGATTGGGGCATGGGCGAACACATGGCCTTCGCCTCATTGGTGGCCAGCGGTTACCCCGTTCGTTTGTCTGGAGAAGATTGCGGCCGCGGTACCTTTACGCACCGTCATGCTGTGATTCATGATCAGAACCGTGAAAAGTGGGACACAGGTACTTATGTGCCTTTGCAAAACGTCACAGAAAACCAAGCGCCCTTTGTTGTGATCGATTCGATCTTGTCTGAAGAAGCGGTGCTCGGTTTTGAATACGGTTACGCCTCCAACGACCCCAACACCTTGGTGATCTGGGAAGCCCAGTTCGGCGACTTCGCCAACGGCGCGCAAGTGGTGATCGACCAGTTCATTGCATCAGGTGAAGTAAAGTGGGGCCGTGTGAATGGCCTGACACTGATGTTGCCTCACGGTTATGAAGGTCAAGGCCCAGAGCACAGCTCTGCACGCTTGGAGCGATTCATGCAGTTGGCGGCCGACACCAACATGCAAATCGTTCAGCCCACCACCGCCAGCCAAATCTTCCACGTGTTGCGTCGCCAAATGGTTCGCAATTTGCGCAAGCCACTGATCATCTTCACACCGAAGTCTTTGCTGCGCAACAAAGATGCCACATCACCTTTGTCTGAGTTCACCAAGGGTGGCTTCCAAACCGTGATCCCCGAAAACAAAGCACTCAAGGCCGACAAGGTCAAACGTGTGTTGGTGTGTTCAGGCAAGGTCTACTATGACTTGGTGAAAAAGCGTGAAGAATTGGGCGCTGACGACACGGCCATTTTGCGTGTCGAACAGTTGTACCCATTCCCACACAAGGCTTTTGCTGCCGAAATGAAAAAGTACCCCAACGCCACAGAATTGGTGTGGACGCAAGACGAGCCACAAAACCAAGGCGCATGGTTCTTTGTTCAACATTACATCCACGAGAACATGACAGAAGGTCAGCGTCTGGGTTACTCCGGTCGCGCGGCTTCCGCATCGCCTGCTGTGGGTTATTCACACCTCCACCAAGAGCAGCAAAAAGCCTTGGTCGACGGCGCATTCGGCAAACTCAAAGGCTTTGTGTTGACCAAATAAGGTCTGACGCAAACATCGATTGAACCTATTTAGAAAGAATTGAAATGGCTATCGTAGAAGTTAAAGTTCCGCAGTTGTCTGAGTCCGTGGCTGAAGCCACCATGCTGCAATGGAAAAAGAAAGTGGGCGACAGTGTTGCTGCCGACGAAATTTTGATCGAGATTGAAACCGACAAAGTGGTACTGGAAGTGCCAGCACCTTCTGCTGGTGTGTTGTCTGAAATCTTGGTGGGCGACGGCGGTACCGTCACCGCTGAGCAACTCATTGCACGCATTGATACAGACGGCAAAGTGGCTGCTGCGGCACCTGCCGCCGCAGCTGCGCCAACACCTGCCGCCAGCGCACCTGCTGCAGCACCCGCTGCTCAAAGCACCAGCATGGCGGGTGTGGCAATGCCTGCCGCTGCCAAGCTGATGGCCGACAACAACTTGGCCGCTGGCTCTGTTGCCGGTTCTGGTAAAGATGGCCGCGTCACCAAGGGTGATGTGTTGTCCGCAGTTGCCGGCGGTGCTAAGCCTGCTGCGCAAGTTTCTATTCCTACTGGCGTGCCCACATCGTCATTGCCACAAGTGGCGGCACCTGCAGTCAACTTGGGTGATCGCCCAGAGCAGCGCGTGCCCATGACACGTTTGCGTGCCCGTGTGGCCGAGCGTTTGTTGCAATCGCAATCGACCAATGCCATCTTGACGACATTCAACGAAATCAACATGGCGCCCGTTATGGAAATGCGCAAGCGCTTCCAAGACAAGTTTGAAAAAGAACACGGCATTAAGTTGGGCTTCATGAGCTTCTTCGTCAAAGCTGCGGTTCATGCTTTGAAGAAGTTCCCTGTGCTCAATGCATCCGTTGACGGCAACGACATCGTTTACCACGGCTACTTCGACATTGGTATTGCTGTAGGTTCACCCCGCGGTTTGGTGGTACCTATTTTGCGCAACGCCGATCAAATGAGCTTTGCCGACATCGAAAAGAAAATTGCTGAATTTGGCGCCAAGGCCAAAGACGGTAAGTTGGGCATTGAAGACATGACCGGCGGTACGTTCTCCATCTCCAATGGCGGCACCTTCGGCTCCATGATGTCCACCCCCATCATCAACCCACCCCAGTCTGCCATCTTGGGTGTGCACGCCACAAAAGATCGCGCCATGGTTGAAAACGGTCAAGTCGTGGTTCGCCCCATGAACTATTTCGCCATGTCTTACGACCACCGCATCATTGACGGCCGTGAAGCTGTCTTGGGCTTGGTGGCCATGAAAGAAGCGTTGGAAGATCCATCACGCTTGTTGTTTGACA